>ERZ1034992.65-NODE-65-length-72281-cov-77.923712_pt1 | contig 72281 bp, 94 predicted proteins | sample MGYA00520695_ERZ1034992 | MGnify/ENA primary metagenome ERZ1034992 (study PRJEB33766, sample SAMN09781778) | gut metagenome | biome: gut microbiome | host: Homo sapiens | place: Madagascar | study: EMG produced TPA metagenomics assembly of the PRJNA485056 data set...
GCCCCTGAACCCGCCCCTGAACCCGAGCCCGCTCCCGAGCCCGAGCCGCAACCCGAACGCGGAGGCTCCGACAGGGAGCGCAGGCAGAGGGAGGCCGAGGCCCGCGAGGAGCGCGACAAAGCCCGCGAGCAGCGGAAGAAGGAGGCCGAGGGCGAGGAGGCCGAGGGCGAGGAGGCCGATCCTCAGGAGATCGAGGGCGAGAACGCCTCCGAGGACACGAACGCGCTGGGCGGTCCCGAGGAGACTTCCGAGGACGACGACACCGACTCCAAAGGCACCGCTCTCGGGAGCACCCCCGCGACGGGAGCCGCGGCCGACCGTGCCGACGAGGAGGTCAGGCGCATGCAGGCCGAGAAGCGCTGGAGGAGCACCAAGGACGCCCTCGTCACCATCGCAGCCATGATGCCCGGAGAGGCCCTCAACGCCACCGGCAAGGGCCTGAACTCCATCAACTCCCTCGTGGACGGCTTCCTGTCCGGCAAGATGATGTCGCAGGGGTCGCGGATCGTGGCCGACTCCCTCGCCATGGCCGACACCGTCAACCAGTCCGCCAAGCGCATCCACGAGCGCTACGGCATCCTGAGGGACGCCGATCCGGAGATCGTCAGGCAGACGTACAAGGGTCGCATGATGCAGGCCAGAAGCGAAGCGGAGATGAAGGGCATAGCCCGCGCCCACCTCTTCGTCGAGGACAGGCTGTCGGGTCGCGACATCGAGAACCTGACCATGGACGACCTCGACAGCCTCGACGCCGACATGACCGGCGACATCGCCCGCCTCAAGGCCGAGTTCGCCCGCGACAGGGCCGACCGTCAGAACGGCGGCAAGGGCACCATGACCGAGGAGGAGAGGGCCTCCGGGCTGGCCCAGCTCCACTCATACGACGATGTGCTCAAGGAGATGAAGAAGCAGAGGTCGTCGCTGAGGGCCGACGAGCTGGAGCAGAAGCGTCGCACCAAGGAGAGGACGGCGGCGCAGGCCCAGGCCGACTACGACAACGGCACGGACGACCAGAGGGCCATCTGGGACATCGTCGGCAAGGGCGTCGAGCTCGACCCCGATACAGGCATGCCCGCGGACGGACGGTTCCTGTCCAAGATCGAGGGGCAGCTCAAGGCGGCCCAGCTCCGCGACCCGCAGAACCCCATGTGGGAGAGGCTCCTGGCGCAGAACAAGGCGTACAGGCAGAAGCTGGCCCGCAACCCCAATACCGGCACCGATGCCGGAGGCAGGGTGGCCCTCAACGCCATCGTCACCGAGTCCAGACGCAACATGGCCGACATCCTCCGCAACCAAGGGCTCGACCCCGATGCGGTGTTCGCCGACCCGCAGAAGCTCATGGCGCAGATCCAATCATCGGACGAGTTCAGGGAGCAGTACAACCGGTACGCGATGAACAGCAACGACCTCGACATGCGCGACCTGACCGGGCTGGCCAGCCAGTACGCGAGGTCCGACCCCGTCATGGCGACGATGATGAACCGCATCACGGCACGCGCGGCCCAGCTCCAGAAGGACGAGGCGCAGGCGAGGATGGCGGGAGCGGTCATCGGCGAGGACTCCGTGTTCAAGCAGTACGTGCAGTACGTCAACACGTTCTTCGGACCGAGCACCGCGAGGGTGCGGAAGGGGATGGACACCCGCATGAACAAGCTCGCCGACGATCTGGAGGCCGAGTTCGCCGTCACCAAGGACCCCGCCGTGAAGAAGGAGGCCGACGAGCTCCGCGACAGGGCGATGCTCCTCATAGACTCCTTCGACCCGCAGACGCAGGACCCCGCACAGGCGAGGCAGGACTATCTCGTGGGGCTCGCCGATGCCAGCATGCGCATCCACGATGCCAAGGAGGGGCTGGACAGGCGCGCATCCGTCCGCAAGGAGGACGGGCGCAGGGCCATCGAGCAGCAGAGAGAGCAGATCAGGATGGCGAGGGAGTACAACCGGGCGCAGGAGAAGGCCCGGAGGGACGCCCAGCGTCAAGACGAGGCGTATCAGAGGCTTCAGATCCAAAGAGCCCGGCAGATGTACAGGAAGATGGGGCTGACCCTTGAAGCCAAAGAGAAGGCGGAGAAGCTCGCCCAGAGGCTCGAAGAGCTGGAGCAGAAGCGTCAGGAGGCCGAGGCCAAGGCCGAAGAGGAGCGCTTCAACAGCGTCAAGGACGAGAAGCTCAAGGGCATGCAGGACCAGAAGGACACGGCGGCGGCCGAAGCCCAGAAGGAGATCGACAGGCGTGCAGGCAGGTGGACCGAGAAGGAGTACGATGCCAAAGTCCGCGAGATCGACGAACAGTTGAAGAAGCTGAGGCCCGACGACGAGATCGAAAGGGCCAGAAGGATCCAGGAGGGCGAGGAGCCCAACCCTGACGATGCGGCATACGAGAACCTCCTATGGGAGAGGCGCGAGGCAGAGAACGGAGCATGGATCTCAGGAGGTCTGGCAGACACCGGCATACTGACGAAGAAGATCGCAGACCGTTTCAAGGGCGACAAGACCGCGATGAAGAACGTCAGGAAGAAGCTGGACAGACAGCTCCGCGATCTATACCAGAGGGACATCGAGGACCATGAACAGGGTCGTCAGAGCGACAACTTCTACAACGCCAAGAAATATCTCCAGATCCTGACCAGTCCCGAAGCGGATGCCGTCTGGCGCAACCTGAAGACCGCGAAGATGAACATGGACGCTGCCGGGCTTCCCGTGGACCATCCCAGTTATAAGGAGATGCTCAAGCTCCAGTCGTACTTCTCCGACTTCAGTCTGGACGACTTCTTCGATGGCAGGAGTGAGGATGAGGGGAGCCTCAAGTCGAAGGTTATGGATGCCTACGGACTGAAGAACCTCAAGTACAAGCACAACGGGGATGACGACGACAGGACGATCAATGTCGACTCGGCCAGACGGAACGCGGAGATCCGCAGTATCATAAACGAGGTCAAGGACGTGAACGACATCGGACGGTCCGAGGCCCCGACCGCAGAGCCGGAGGAGGTGGTCCTTCAAGAGTCTGAGAGCGAGAAACCTCAGGTGGAGCCGGAGGACACCCCTAAGAAAGGTGCCAAAGCCGACAGAGGATATGGCGGCGTGGAATACCTCTCGGATAGCCCCACCGACGAGGAGAAGGCATGGCATAAGTCCACCATAGGGAAGATCGGCCAGAAATTCTCCCCTAAGAATTTCAACTCGGATTCGAGCATGAGGGATGCGGTCGAGGCGTACATGAGAGGGCAGATCAACATGCTGACCCGCAATCCCGGAAAGCTCAATGAGAAGGAGCTGAATGAAGCTCTCAACACCCTCGCCCTGATAGACAGATACAATCAGAAGATGGCTAAAGGACGCAATTCCGGAGATCCGAGAGCACAGGGTTGGCGGTATCTCACGGATGATCCCAAGAATGAAACCACAGGCATCCCATACAGCGAACCCCTTAGGGCATACCATAAGTTCCTTGAGATGAAGGAGAAAAACCCTGACGACCCCAACCTGTACGAGTATCTCAAGAACCCCGACTTCGTACCTGAACCTCCCAAGATCGAGACCCCCAAGGCTCCCGAGGTCAAGCAGCCCAAGGCCGATGACATTGACGAGAAGGAGAGGAAGAAGAAGGAGAAGGCAGAGGTGGAGAAGAAGAAGCGCGACGATGAGCTGATCGCACTGAAGACCTTCGGAAACAGTATCGACAGAGGCGAGTCATCCGGCGATCTCGATGACTGGAAGGATATCGTGAAGATAGCTAACGCATACAAGAGGGCATACAAGAAGAATACCGGTGGTGCCGACCTCCTGACCGTGAGCGACGACAACATCAGAGATGCTTCGGAACATTTCAAACAGGCGAAGAAGATCCTTCTGGCCCATCAGAATCTCAAGAATCAGGTGAAAGCGGCCAACAATACTGCAACCATTCCGGGATTGGATGAAGGGATCGACGTGCATTCCAAGGCCGCATGGGATTGGGCAACCACACTGGCCAAGGACCCCAAATATGTAGACAAGATCAAAGATCCGAGCAAGTCCAAGAATGAGGGGAACCGCAAGATATTCAGACAGGCCAAGAAGATCCTCGGTGACAAGAAGTCCTACGGAAACCTCTCGGATGAAGAGAAAAAAAGGATCGCCGAAGAAGAGAAGAGGGCCGTAAATGAGCGCGAGCAGGGGAAGATTGACGATAAAGCTGAGGAGAAAAATAACAGGAAGAATCGTGCGAACCGGATCAAGCCTACCGAAACCAGGAATAAGACTTCAAAAGAAGTCGATGAATCTGTGGTTCCCTTCGACTTCAGGAATACGGGTAAGCCTAAGGAGGAGGCCAAACCTCAGCCGACACCATCGGGTGTCGTCACCGAGAGACCTTCAAGGGAAGCGGCCGGGGATGATTATGTAGGACAGTACAACAAATACTTGGACTATCTCGAAGCGGCGAAGAAGACTAATGATATAGCCAATGAGATTATAGACGCCAGATCCGATCTGGAAGATCGTATCAGCGATTCCAAGAGCGACGAGGAGAGGGAGGAGCTGAAGAAGCTGTTCGCTAGAGCTTGGAATATCTCTACATTCTGATGTACATTTCTGTACATTCAAACCTTTTACAAACCTCTTTATGTTCTACTCACTATGTATTCTGATAAGAATATCACTATGAAGATATTCATTTTGTGACATTTGTGACATTTTGTAACATTTCGATGTGATTCATTCCCTATTTAACCTCTTTAAATACTCTTTATAATACTTTCTATTAGTTGTAACATTGTAACATTGGAAAGTAAAAGACTACAAAAACAGGGTATAAAACTCCGAAAACGGGGTTTTTCGGGGTGTTTTTCAAGTCTTTTCAAAAACAATGTCACAAATGTCACAAATCGGCCAAAACCGAAAGTCTTTATAAACCATTTAAATACAAAACTCGAAAAAAGTGTAACATTTTCTGTAACATTTTGTAACATTTCTACAAAAGGATGTAACATTCCGATTTTTTTCCTAATTGTATAAACTGTCTGATTTCAGACACATCGAAAAGGCCATGAAGGGGCCATGAGGAAGGAGCTTCAAGTGTCGAGAGAAGGGTGTCGGTCCCGGAACGCGAATAACGGGACCGACGGGTGTAAGGGTCCGTATGAGCCGGACCGTCTCTAGATCCATGGAGGTACAGTCCATGAACGCTACGAATATCACACGCGTGGTATTTAATCCTAATCATACCCGCAAACCCCTCAGAACGGCCGATGGAGCGACGTTCGCCCTTCCGACGGGCTCGACATCCTCCGAGGCCCTCAAGTCCCTCAGAACGTGATCCACGCCCCATCCGTTCGGTTAAATACCCCGCATCGCATCCGAGGGTCCATGGACAAAGAAGAGGTTGTCTATCTGCCGACCGAGGAGCTGGTCCCATACGCGAAGAACCCGCGTCACAACGAGGACACGGTGGACATGCTCTGCAACAGTATCCGCGAGTTCGGTTTCAAGGTCCCGATCGTAGTCGACAAGGACAAGGTGGTCATCTGCGGCCACACGCGTCTCCTGAGCGCCAAGAAGCTCGGGCTCAAGGAGGTGCCCTGCATCATCGCCGAAGACCTCTCTCCTGAGAAGGTCAAGGCGTTCCGTCTCGCCGACAACAAGCTCCAGGAGATGTCCGGATGGGACTTCGACGTGCTGGCAGACGAGCTGTCCGAACTGAAGGACATGGGCTTCGAGATGGAGGACTTCGCGTTCACACCCCTCGACTTCGGATCCGACTTCGGACCGGAGGATGACGAGGACGACGGGGACATCTCCTCCGAGTACGTCACCGAGGCTGTGTCCCTGGACGACGGCGTCAAGGGGAAGGAGAAGCAGAACCCCCGGAGCGACTTCGTCGACGAGGAGCCCGAGGACGACGACGAGGAGATCGCCATGCCGACCGACGCCATCTGCCGCCGCGGGGACGTCATCCGCCTCGGACGTCATTGGCTGCTGTGCGGGGACGCCCTGACCGATCTCGACGCCCTCATGAACGGCACCGTCGCCGACATCGCGTTCACATCCCCGCCGTACAACGCCGGCCATCTCGGGACCGGCAGACCTCAGGACGGGCAGAAATACCTGCACGACGAGGACCAGCAATCCGACGAGCAGTACGCCGGGTTCCTCGAAGGAGCCGTAGATGCGCTGCTGGACCATGCCGAGGAGGTCTTCATCAACATCGGCTTCCTGAAAGGGAGCAAGTTCGCCATCGCCGATCTCCTCCGTTCGAGGATAGACTCGGTCAAGGACATCCTCTACTGGGTGAAGAACAATCCCGTGCCGGCTCTGGCCAAGAACACCGTGTCCAGCGCCACCGAGCTGATCATCGCCCTCGGACGCAACGGATCGAGGTCGTTCAGGCACGATCCCGGCGTGTGGTACGGTGTGATCACCGGCAACTGGGCCGGGAACAACCGCTACTCCAAGGTCCATAGGGCGACGTTCCCTCTGTATCTGCCTACGGAGATCATCAACCGTCTCACCGACGAGGGCGCGACCGTCCTCGACTGCTTCGGAGGCACCGGCACCACTCTGATCGCCTGCGAGGACACCGGACGCACCTGCTACATGTGCGAGCTGGAGCCTGCCTACTGCGATCTGATCGTCCGCCGCTACATCGAGAGGGTCGGCATGGACGACGACGTCGTGATGATAAGGGACGGGGCGGAGATCCGCCCCGCTTGGTGAAGAACCCGCAGCCGAGATACGGGACCCCTCCTGCGCAAGAGATGGGCGCAGGAGGTGCGGTAGGTAGGTCGGAGATGAGATACCGCATAGGCATCATCTACGCGCGCGTATATAAAGAATCGGGTGCGGTGTGACATTTGTGACATTATTTTTTCAACTTTCAAGAGTCGGTGAATCATTAAATATCCGATAGGGCGTATCGATTCCCCGCGGTATGAGCCCGCAGGGTGTAAAATGGACGCGAAAGACTTCATGAAATGCGCGAAAGGCTTCGGCCTGACGCTGGGGAAGGGCGGATTCGTCGGGAACGGCGACTACGACTATTGCAGACTCCTCAAGGACGGTATCCCTCTGAGGGACGGGAGACTGTTGAGACTGACCGATATCGCATCGGTCTCATACTCCGAGGGGGAGAACGTCCTCACGGCCATCAAGTACAACGGCCAAGGGGAGGAGACCTTCTATGGATTCCGCCATTCGGAGAAGGACGAGGAGGGCGAGGACGGGGAAATCCCTATGTACGTCATGCCCCTCACCATCTCGGCCCTGAACGATGCGTTCCCCGTCATCTATCCCGATTACAAGCAGATGCTCTATTACGACGAGCTCCGCGAACGCGAGATGGTCGACATGAGGATGTTCGACCGTCCCGCTCAGATAAAACCGCTGGATGACTCCGCGCTGGCCATCTACCACGACGACATGGAGCGCAGACTGGTCGAGAGCGGGTTCGTCGGGTCGAGGTTCCCGGCCGTCGCCACACGCGACGAGGTGCTGACGATCCGTGTGAGCGACAATTCCCGCAATCCCTTCAGGGAGTGGGTGGAATCTCACGAATGGGATGGGAAGCCCCGTTTGAGGACGGTCTTCCAGAACTACTTCGGGGGGACCGCTCCTGCGCTCAGGGACGACGAGAACGTGGTGTCCGAGATAGAGACCAAGTACCTCGGCGACGTGGCCGAGGCGTGGTTCATCGGCGCCATCAAGAGGATGTATTCCAAGACCGTTCATGAGGTCGTCCCCGTCTTCATCGGAGGACAGGGCCTCGGGAAGGGGAAGGCGCTGACGTTCCTGGCAGGTCGTGACGAATGGTACAAGGCCACGACAGCGAGCGTGGACAAGATCGACCGCTTCCTGGATTCCGTCCGCGGGTCCATCATCGTCGAGTTCTCCGAATCCACGCAGTTCTCCAAGGCCGACAGCGGAGACCTCAAGGCCTTCATCTCCGAGTCCGCCGACCAATTGAGGAAGGCTTACGCTCGGTACGACAAGGAGTACCCCAGACATTTCATCATAGCGGCCACCTCCAACTTCGACGGCGTGTTCGTCGACGACACTGGGAACCGCCGTTTCTATCCCATCTATTGCGACCCTGTCCTCCAACAGGCCACGGGCGCTGTCATCCCTGTCAACGGTCGTCCCCGTCAATATCAGTACGAGGTCGAGCAGATATGGGCCGAGGCCTTGGTGCGCTACCGCAATCAGGGAAGATGGTACATCTCCGACCGTAAGACGGTCCGTGCGGCCGAGATCATGCAAGCATACGGCTCAGTGGAGAAGGAGGGCGTATCCACCATCGAGGAGTGGCTGGACGACCCTATCAACGGCTATTCCGAACCCGGTTCGCGCATCGCCAAGGAGTTCATCATCCGCGACATGTACGGCGAGGACCCCAAGTTCCCGTCGAAGGAGTCGTTGTCGGCGTGGAAGCACTGGTGCAGTTCGACCATGCGCTGGTCCCGCTCCCCTACTACGTTCCGCATAGACGGGAGGACGTATCGCGGATTCGTCCGTCAGTACTCGTCCGACCAAGCAGTCGTCAGAAAGACCTTCAATCTGGCCGACGCCTCCGCATGCGGAGAGAACGGAGAGGGCGAGGTCGTGCTGAAGCCTTCGGAGATGATCGAGCTGGCGGACAGTGCGCCCATATCCGAGAACATGTCCCCTGTGGATAGATTCAGGGCGCATATCGAGACGCATCCCGCCATCGAGGTGGAGGGTGCGCTTCAGGCGGTGGACGTCACGGGCCTGTCCAGAAGCGATATCGAGGAGTTCCTTCTTGAGGGATTCCTCGTGGATTACGGCGTAGGCGACCATCACGATTACAGACTGGGGTATATGCCGTGACCCGCTTCACGCTCGCAGAGCATCAGCAGTACGCGTTGGAGATGATGGAGGTCAACCCCTCCCTCATGCTCGCCTACGAAGCGGGCACGGGGAAGACCGCCATCGCCCTGTCGTGGATCCTCAAGCAGTTGAAGATCGGACGCATCAAGGACGCATTGGTGATATGCCCGGCATCATTGGTGACGAACTGGAAGGACTCCATCGACAAGATGATCATGTTCGAGGGCGTGACCGAGGAGGACGTGAAGCTCCTTCACAGGGCGGTCAGGCTGACATCGTTCCAGAAGACCTACCGCACCTCCAAGGTCCCCGTCTCCAAGAGCGGGGACAGGGTGACGTTCAAGCGCGTGATCACCATCCGTGAACCCGTGGACCGCCTGTGGGGTGCGATCTTCATCGACGAGTCCCATTGCATCGGGTCCCATTCGTCGGTCCAGACCAAGACGGCACTGGCCCTGTCCAAGCACACGAAGTTCCGTTATCTCCTGACGGGCACGCCCGTGTCCGGAGGAGGCGGTGCGGAGGACTTCTCCAAGCTGTACTCCCAGCTCAAGTTCCTCGACCCGTCGTTCTGCAACACGTGGACGCAGTTCATGAACGAGTACGTGACCGCCGTGGACCGGTGGTACAAGCCCTGCGCATACGACGTGAAGAAATGCCGTCAGGCACTCGCCGATCATGCCATAGTCGCCCGTCTGGAGGACTGCTTCGACATGCCGGAGCGTACCGACACTGTGATAACGTGCCCGCTGGAGGAGACCAAGGTCTACAAGGACATGTACAACGGCAACACGTCGCAGTACAACATCGAGATCAAGACCGCAGGCGGGCAGTATCTGAAGATGCTTCAGGTGTGCTCCGGGAGCCTGAAGTGCGATGTCGGGAAGACCCTGAAGCTCAAGACGTCCAAGGATGCGATCCTAGAGGACATCGTCATGGGAACCGACGACAAGGTGGTGGTGTTCTGCAACTACCGTGCCAGCGTGGATCGCGTCGCGGAGATCCTGAAGAAGTTCGGGAAGACCGAGGTCTACGACGGGCGGTCACAGACGCCCACATGGAAGAGGTTCCAGAACGGAGATTCCAAGTATCTGGTGTGCCAATATCAGTCCGGAGGGACGGGTATCGACCTGTATGCCAGTCATACTATGGTCCTGTTCGAGCCGTGCATGTCGTCCCTCCTCCTGACGCAATCGCTGGCCAGGATCTTCCGTAAGGGTCAGACCAACCACTGCACATACTATTATCTCTCCACTCCCAAGTCCGTCGAATCGAAGGCGTGGGACTCTGTACGCGGCGGCGTGGATGTCACCGAGGCCATGATGCTGAGCTGGTCCGGCGGGGACATCCTCGGGGAGCTCGGCAATCGCAAGACGATGGATGACTGGTGATAGTCAATCCCTACGGATAAGTCAAGCATACCCTATACACACCCTCAGTAAACCTTTTATACTTTTTCAACCATGTATGTACTGCGCTGAGATGCGCAGGATAAGAACATGACCGAGAACGAGAACACGGGATACGCGGGCTTGTATCACAAGCTCAGCGATCTCCGCAAGGACGTGCTGTCGAAGGACTGGTCCGACGATAAGTTCTTCCAGATGGGGACGACGGGGGGATTCAAATATCTCTCTGCCGACAAGATCATCCAGACCGTATCGCCCCTATTCATGGCGCACGGATTGGAGCTGAGATTCAACATAACCGATCTCCAGTTCAGACCCGCACTGGAGAAGAAGAGCCAACACGTGACGCTCACAATGACTGCGGACATCATCGACATTGACACCGGGTTGTACACATCCTCCACTGTCATGGCTGAAGCTGCCGACAACGGAGACATGGCGGTACGCAAGGCGCACACAGTCGCCCTCAAGCAGTGGGTGCTGTTCCAGTTCATGATCGCCGATGGTATCGACGAGATGGCGCAGGAGTCCACCGGAACGGGAGCGTTCCGCAGGAAGACCCCTGAGGAGCAGGACGAGGTCAGGTCCAAGGTGCTCGCACAGGCCGAACAGCCCGGACCCGTTGCCAAGACCCCTGCCAAGCCCAAGGCCGAGGTGCCCAAGGTTCCCGAACCGAAGGAGGCCCCCGCAGAGGAGAAGAAGGTCCCTGCGCTCGAAGGATTCGTCAAGAAGCCCGAGACCTCCGAGAAGTACAGGATCGCTGTACCCCAGCAGAAGATGATCGATAAGATCATCGACAACTGGAAGGCCCGTGCCGAAGCCGGGGAGATCGACGCAGAGATGTTCAACAAGATGTCTGCCGAGTGCGCTTCCATCCATGACGGAGCATCGACTATGGCGTTCATTCGCAAGTATATGCCGAAGGGATGATCATGGGCGACTTCGACTACCTCAAGCTGTCACCCGTACCTGTCAAGGTGTCGGTGTGCTTCCCTGTCGCCAAGGTGACATGGCCCAGCGTGCAGATGGAGCTCCGCGACAACGGCGGGTGCATCACACTGGGTGCCAAGGACCTCGACTACGTCATCGACAAGCTGACCGAGGCGAGGGATCAGGTCACTAAGATGTACTCCAAGATAACCGAGGAGGCTTGCTCCGAATACGACGAGGACGGTCTGGAAGATGGCGAAGAGTGACAAGTACCTGCCTCCCAAGTGCTCCTTCAAGGTCGTCGGCGGTCATATCGAGACCGACGGTTCGGTGCAGGGAAGGATATCAGGGACCATGATGGGCGGGATCCTCGGGGTCTCGCCGTGGTCCACGCCCTTCCAAGTGGCATGTACCCTGCTCGGACTGGCATCCAAGGACATCTCCGACAAGCCCAGCGTCATCGCGGGGAAGATACTGGAGACGCCGATCATCACCTACGCCGGGGAGAAGTTCGCCACTGCCGAGTACGGACTCGAAGGTGCGATGTTCGTCCCTGCCGACGAGATGTTCGAGAAGCGCGAAGGCGACCACGACTCGTGGGTCTCCGACTTCGACGACCCCGTGTTCGCCGGCCATGTGGATGGGATCGTCATGACCCCCGAGGGTGAGAACTACATCCTTGAGATCAAGACGTCCAGCAACATGGACTCGTGGGTGGAAGGAGTGCCCGAGTACTACTACTGGCAGGTGGCGCTCTACAACAGCTTCATGGCCAACAAGGACGCGGCGTATGTCGTCCTAGGGATCATGGACACGGACTCCGTCAAGGACCCGTTGTGCTGGACCCCCGACGAGGAGAATTGCGCCATGTTCAAGATGGACATCGATCAGGAGAATGTGGAGGCGGTCAAGGCCCAGATGCGCGCTTGGTATGCCAACTACATCCTGAAAGGCGTCACGCCCGACTACGACCCCAACAACGCCGGGGATGTGGCCCTGTACACCCACCTGGTGAGCCTCACGGAGAGCGAGGACGTCATCAAGGGTCTGGTGGACGAGCTGGCATCCATCCGCGCCAAGATCGCCAAGCATGAGGACGCCATCAAAGGCGACTACGATGCTGAGGAGGCGATCAAGAGCAAGATCAAGGACTACATGGAAGCCCACGGAATCGAGTCCATGGACTCGGAATCCGGGAGCTACTTCGCAGTAGTGAACCAGTCGGTGCGCAAGAGCATCGACCCCGCACTGATGACGGAGGCCGGAATCGACCCCGAACCCTTCACCGTGACGAAAGTCAGCAAAACCTTTACCATAAAAAACAGGAGAGATTGAAGATGCAGATCACACAGTGGGCATTCAGCGACGAAGAAGCAGAGCAGTTCAAGAGCATGGAGGCAGGTCTCAGGCACGTCATCGTAAGGGACGCGTCCTACGACGACGCCTCGGGGAAGTACACACTCGACCTCAAGGACCTTCAGGACGGTGCGACCGCACGCCTGACATACAGCATGTTCAAGGCCGACGAGAACGGGAACATGATCAAGAACGGCGGACCCAGAGCGACCCTGATCGGTCTCGGGAAGGCCATCCTCGGAACCAAGAAGGGTATCCCCTTCCCTCAGGACATCATCGGCGGTGTAGCCGTCGCCAACGTCGTCCACAGGGAGTACAACGGGAAGACCTATTGCAACGTCTACGAGTTCAGGCCCGACGAGTTCGACTGGGTCGTACTCGGAAGCATAGACGACCAGAACTTCCTCGGGAAGGACGCACCCGCTGAGGAGGCGGAGTGAAACGAGGGGGGCGCAAGCCCCCTGACCCGGTGATAGGATGCAATACATCTACATCGTGTGCACGGTCAGGAAGCTCAACGAGAAGACCTTGGGTATCAACCTGCCGAGGTATCTCATGTCGCCCTTGGGGGATAATACCTCGCTCACAGTGGAGCTCAGGTCCGTGGACACAGGCCGTACCATCATGTGCACGATCCCTGTCAAGCGCAGGGGCCACACCTACGTGATGTATATCGGGAAGAACTGGGGATATCAGGTCGGAGAGGTCCTGAACGTGAGGCTGGAAGTGGAAAGCGACGACGACGGAGGTGAGATTCTTGACGCCCGAGGGTCAGATTAAGAAGGACATCGACGCGTATCTGGACTCGGTGCCCGGTCTGTTCCACTACCGCGCTCCCGGAGGAGCCTATGGGCGTCCCGGCATACCTGATATCATCATCTGCTACAAGGGCCGTTTCGTCGGCATGGAGGTCAAGACTCCTGAGGGAAGGATGTCGGGCTTCCAGAAGACGGTCGGAGCTGAGATCGAGAAGTCCGGCGGGATATGGGTCGTCGTCCGTTCCGTCGAGGACGCGATGGATGCCATCGAAGCTCTTTGAAACCACTCGGGGGCATCTTGCCCCTTTTATATCCGTGTCTGCATTCTTTGTGCATGGCATATTCAACAGCGCAGAAGCCGACGTACTGTTCCGTCGATGACGTGGCGGAGACGTTGGACCTGCCCGATCCCAACGATCCCTTGGGCATGTTCCGGTTCTCGGATATGTCCCATCCGTCCTACTCCCGTGTGGAGAAGATGATCCTGGGCGCGGAGGACGAGATCGACAGGCGCACGTTCCGCTCTTGGCGTGAGAACCGCGTGGTTGACCATCTGGAGTCCATCCACACCTACTGGCCCGATAGGAACGGAGTCAGGATGGATTATTGGAACAACGGAGGGGATTTCGTCCAATTGGAGCAGAACGTCCTTCCGTGGGACCCGACCAAGGGCGACAAGCTGGAGGTCCGCACGCGGGGGAACAATTGGAGGGACATCACTGACACATACAACCCCGACCGCGACCAGTACGACCCCTACGACAAACAGGCCGGGGGATTCTGGATAGACTACGAGATGGGGAAGTTGTATATCCGCACCAGACTGTTCCAGACTCGTGCCAATGCCGTCCGTATCTCCTATCGTTACGGGTCATGCGAGCCTGTGCCGTGGGCCATCAACCGTCTGTGCTGCCTTATCGTCGCGTCCCAGATCGTCGTTCAGGGCGTGTACGATACCAAGGTCGGGATGGGCGGGGACATCTCGGGTGTGAAGAACCAGCTCCTGTCCTCATGGGAAGGGGAGATGATGCGCCTGTATTCGTCTTATCAGCGGTGCGGTCCCGTCGTGAGCATGCTGAGGGGTTGACATGGAGCCTGTGCTTCCGGAGACGGAGCTGTTCACCGACGATGTGGCCGTCCTCGGGAACCTCCTGAGGGAGAACTGGTCTCTCGGGATGGGGAAGGAGCCCTCTATCGCGTGGGAGGTCGGTGCCCAGAAGATGAACTCGCGCTACGCGTCGATCTTCCTCTATATGGTCAACCGCAATACCCAGGTCAATTCCGTGGATTACCGCACGCTCCAGCGTGTATCGCACGTGGGGATCAAGGTATCGTCGCCGATCCGTCAGAACTTCTTCGAGGTCCACAACGAGATCCTCCGCATCCTGATGGCCAATCGTCGTTCCGGTAAGAGGAATCTCGGAGGATTCACGTATCTGGAGATTACCAATGAGAGGTTCTCCAACGATCTGATCGGATTCTACACCAGCACGCTCGATGTGAAGATGACCTCCTTCAACACTCCGATCAAGACGGCAGGCATGGGTGACGAGGTCAATCGCATGGTTATCGCCATGGAAGGCGGCGACACTTATGAAGGCGCACCCTATAATAATCAAAGAGAAGATGAGGAATCGATATGACAGGCGTTAGAGCATCATTCGTATATTGCCGCGAACAGGAGTTCGGGAAGGGCAAGGGCGATGGCGATAGCTGGCTGGCACCGCCTCCGGGATCGTTCATCTCGCTGTCCCACACCAGATCGACCACCAAGGTCTACACCGCCGGATCGAAGTACTGGGACACTCTGGCATACGGCCAGTTGTCTGGATCGTGGGAGTGGACCTTCCTGATGGATTACGACTACATCGAGCCGTTCCTGATCGCGTTCGAGGCTACCACGATCAATGGGAACACTTTTACACTCAATAAGGCGAATAACAAACGCGTGAGGTCGTTCACGTTCCGCAGGAAGCAGCTCAACAGCATCACGGGCGGGATGGACGACGGCACGCTCAGCGACGAGACTATAATCTATACCGGGTGCGTGCCCAAAACGCTCCGCATGTCCAAGTCAGGAGGGTCCTCTCAGTTGAGCATCTCCATCAGCGGATTCTATGCCAACGAGAGTCTGGACAAGAGCACACTGTCCAGCACCGATTATCAGGAGTACAACGGAAATCTTACTGAGTTCTCCTGCATGTTCATCGGAGATGTGGCCAATAAGAACTATGTGGCCAACACCGAGTCTCTGAACATAGCCATCGAGAACTCCGCCGCGGCCATCTATGCGACCTGCTCCGCGATGGCGAGGAACTACTGCGAGGGTCAGACGTCCTATTTGTTCGGAACCACGTCCTACGCCAACGACCCGGCCAAGTATCTCCAGAGGATGTACAGCGGAGGCAAGAACAACACCGAGACGAAGCCTCGGAACAAAAAGATGGGTCCGATAAAGACCATCCATCTTGTATCATTCGACGAGGAGATCGACGAACACGGAGACAACATCGCCACGGCATATAACAGTTCAGAGAGATCCCTTGATTTCGAGCTTACCAAGACTGCCATCAAGTCCTTGACCAAGCAGAAGGGGGACGGCTCCAAGCTTCAAGACCAGATCAATTCCACCGAGTGTCAGAAGATCACCATGAGGATCAAGACTCCTGCGTACAGCAGCTTGCAGCTCACCGATGCCAACATAGAGAATATATGGGGTGCTGGCAATCCCCATGCACTGAAAGGGTGAGGAATCGCCCGATCGGAAGAAGAGGAATAGATATGGATCTGGAAGCCAAACTGACAATAGACCTTGAGAAGTACGGACGCGACGGGACCATCGTCGTGTCGGCGCCCGATTTCGCCCGCAAGGTACGCGCGAAGAACATGATGGGCAATGCGAAGATCAGCCGTACCAGCAATGGTGTAGCCGTCGACGGCATAGGCGCCGGGGACAGCATGATCATATCCATGATCGGATACATCGAGGAGGCGCCGTTCCAGCTCACCCTCAAGGGATTTATGGACTTCATGGCGTCTTTGGATGCTGTCCGTAAGGGCATGGCCGATGAACTGTTCACCGAACTCGAGGAGGTCATCGCAGTGATCGTGGAGGGCGGAGCATCCCCTTCCAATCCCTCACCGCGTCAGGAGAACGCGAGTTCGGAGTGAGGGTCTTCGAGGATGCCGTGGCATCAGGGGAGGCGATGACCGGAGATGTCGTCCTTCTCTATGCCTACGGCCTCTATCTCCTCAACGGCGGACGCAAGGAGGACTTCATGCATTTCAACGATGATGACGTCCAGATCATGATGTCCGTCCACAATTCCGAAGCCGTGAAGAAGAATAAGAGGATCATACAGATGTTCAAGAGGGAATGAGATGCCAGAGGAATACAGTCTGATTCTGAAGTTGAAGCCCGTCATCGATGAAGTCGCATTGGATGAGGCAGTCGGCAAGACTCAGACTGCATTCCAGCAGAAGATGGAGCAGGGTCTCGTGCCCGGTTCGTCCGATGCGAACAAGGCATCCGGTGGTGCAGGCAAAGGAGGCGAAGGGGCAAGCGCAGGAGGCGGAGATGCCGCGCTGAACGACGACTCCGATGACTCCGATGCGTCTTCGGGCGGAAAGAGCACCAAGCGCTTCATGGACCGCCTGAAGGGGCTGTTCAGTCGCAAGTCATCGACCGGTGGCGGAGATGACGATGATGATGAAGAGGCCAAGGCGAAGCGCAAGCAGGCCTTGGAGAAGACCATCATGACAGGGGTGCAGATGGGATCTCAGGGGATCAAGATGGTCGCGGATGCGTCATTGGGATTCCTTGAGATGATGTACCGCTACATGAAGCAGTCCTCCCCGCTCCTTCAGGCGGTGGAGTCGATGTTCAACCTGGCTGTCCAGCTCTTCTTCATGCCCTTGGGCAACAAGCTGGCCGAGGTGCTCATCCCAACCACTCTGGATCTTCTGGACACCGTGGTAGATATGTGGGACGCCTTCGAGGGCAAATCCCTTGGAGAGATGATGACCTATGCCATCGAGAGAGGAACGAAGGTGTTCGGCGAATACATCATCGGTATAGGAGAGACCCTCCGCGACGAACAGGGGACCCTCGGAGCGATCGGAAACTTCATCCACACCATCGGCGAGACCGTTCGTGACAAGGGAGAGAGCATCATCAATCTCCTGACCGGTACCGCTACATGGATCATGGAGCATTTCATCGAGTTCGTTGCGTTGTATGTGAGTTTCCAGACCGCCATGCTGGGTGCTACGATGGGAAGCAGTGTCCCGATCGTCGGAGGACTCATCGGAGGTGCGATCGGATTCGCCGGTACGGAGGTCGCTCTTCGCTCGCTCTCGATGGGTAGCGGAGGCTATGTCCCCTCCAAGGACGGAGGTTCCGTCCGTATCCTTGGGGAAGCCGGAGAGGGCGAATACGTCGTGCCTGAGAGCAAGGTCGATGACTTCGTAGATACTCATGGAAGCAATGGCACGGTCAATTATTATGTGACGATCAACGGCTACACCGATTCCGAGCTGAAGACCTATGTGCAGGACATCGTCAACGGCGAGATCTCCCGCAGCAGGATCCAGGGTGGTTTCTGATGCCGAGTATAAGCGGACCTACCAATTTCAAGACCTCCGATCTCCCCGTGACATTCTCGGCATCGGGATTCAGCGATGTCTACAATGTAGAGTGGAGCTTCGATTGCGAAGGGTGGAACATCAACGAATCCTATTCGGAACTCGTCAACGGCGTTCCCAGATTCGTCTTGAAGGACGTCCCTCCGTGGTCGGATAAGACGTACAACTTCACTCTGACCGCATGGAGCGGGTCCGAACGTGCTACTCTAACGGGAGTAGTCAATTACGTGGAACCGGCGAATGTTCCGGTCACATCCATCACATTCAATCCGTCCTCGCTGAGGATCCAGAGAGGACAGAAGGCATATTCCAACGTGACGATCACGCCTTCTGATTATACCGACAACATTACTGAAAAATTAGTAGGTGATTTCGGGAAGATCACGACCGGAGGCCGTGTCAAATACGAGGTGTATACTTACGTTGAAACCGAGGTCACAACGGGATATTGTACCTTCACGGCAGACAGCGGAGTATCCGGAAGGCTGGACATCGAGGTCGTCGAAGAACACTATGTCGAGTCGATCACGCTCTCCGGCCCGACTTCGATAAATTCCGATGGACTCTACATCTATACTGCCAATATCCTGCCTACGGATGCGACACGGCGTTCTGTGACCTTCTCGATAAGCGGGGATACAAGCGGTGCGTTCATCGATGGTAAGGACAGCACCAGTGCCACTATTCGTGTACTTAATAATAAGTCTGGGTCTGTCACATTGAAGGCAGTGGCCAAGGATGGATCCGGCGTATCCGCAACCAAGAGGATCACATACAATACGGTCACTCCCGATCCCGAACCCGAACCCACAGGATACTGGTTGGTGGAGGGAGTCCAAGCCACGAGCGTTGTGGTGCCTGAGGGGGGATCGGTCAGTGTACAGTGCGTCCTGCCGTCCGGCCATAAATGGTCTGTTACCCAGACTCCGAATGCTACATACGCAACCGTAGGCTCGTGGTTGGATACCTCCACAATGATAACGGGGAAGTACGCACCGCCCGGCAAGACCGCAGACGCAGGTTGGCTCGTCGTTCGCGATACCACGGCCGGCAAGGACTATTATCTGGGGGTCGATGTCAAATCGAAGTATTCTGCGGATTACTCCATCTTCTCCGCATACGACGACGCAGGATTGTCTCCGACAGGCGGAGAGTGCGTGACCACCACCGAGCCCTTGGTCTACACCGAGCTGTTCGTCATCGCATCCCCTGAAGGAGTGGATTGGACCTATGAGATCACATCCGGAAAGGATGCCTTGGAGTTCATCCATCTGTCCGGGACCAAGTACATCAAATTCAGAGGCAAGAAGAAGGGCTCTGCGACCGTCCGTCTGTACATCGTGGATGAAACGGATCCGAAGAAGTGGTATGATACCTACTACGAGGATCTGAACATCACCATCGAGAGCGGGCCGTTCATCAACATGCTCATCGACGGTGCCCAGCACGACACCTATTCGCTGAAGAACGGGCTGTCCAAGACGATTCAGGTCAAGAAGTACCCCACCAATGCCTCCTACATCCTCGAATGCAACCCCGAGCAGGGGATGCTCCTGAGCACCAATGACGGCTCGGATTACACGCTGACGACGAACAAGACCTCGTTCCTCGCCATGATGCTTTCACCAGGCATCGTCAAGCTGAGGGCCACCCTTCTGGATTCCAAGACCAATGAGAAGACGGAGCATTACGACGAGATCGAGTTCAACGGCGTCGAGATGCTTCAGGCACCGACCTACATCAGGATCAACGATTCCAAGGGTCATTACGTGAACTCCACGACCGTTGCGCTGGGTGCGACCTCTGAGACCTTCACGGTCACGACCATGCCTACAAACGTCATCAATCGGTCGGTCAAGATCACGGCTCCGACGGGCCTCACCATCAACTCGACAGCCACCAACTACGGTGCGACATTCACGATGAAGGGGGCCAAGAGGGGGAAGTACACCCTCAAGGCAGCATCCGTCGCCGCACCGGACGTGTACAAGGAGATCGAAGTCAGGGTGTTCGAGCCGGCCAACCCGTCCAAGGGCATGTCCTATATCGGAGTGGCCATGAACGGGACCTCGGAGCTCCTGTACCTTCCGGACATCCAGAGCATCGAGGACACCGACTCGGTGAACCTCACGGAGCTGTCCACGATGGTCTACGGCTTCGAGAACACCTTCGTCATGGACACGGGGACGCAGAAGCGGTTCAATATCGCGTTCTATCGCGTCAATCCCGATCCCTACGATGATTCGTCCAACGATCAGGAGAAGTGGTCCAACGGCAAGTGGTACACCCGTTTGAAGGACCTCATGGACTTCTGGCAGAACTTCGGAGAGGACATCGACACAGGAGAGAGGGTCGGAGGCTTCAGGCTCCATCTGGAGTCGGAGGATACCGAGCTGTACCCCACCATCGACAGGAACGTGTTCCTCACCGGCACTGTGAACGCCTCGTTCGACGTCCAGCGCCTTTCAATCCAGATGCCAGTGACGGTTGCGAGGATGAAGGACGAGGGCAACACCGCAGAGAAGGTCACGATAGTCTATCACGCCAACCTCGGCGGTGATACGGAGTATGAGCAGTCCTACCCGAAGGGGATCAAGGTCCCGATAGGGGTGCCCAAATCCTCATGGACCAACCAGACCTCCGACGGAGCGTTCATCTGCTGGACCTCCCAACCCAACGGCGGAGGGACCAGATACTACCCCGGTCAGCGTGTGGCTTGGACCGAGAACACCACGCTGTATGCGAAGTGGGCCGTACCCATCGCGATCAAGGTTTTCTCAGAGAGCGGAGACTTCACCGACACCGTTCCCGAAGGTGCCAGCACAGCATCCATCCTGCTAGTGGGAGGAGGCGGTTCCGGAGCCAGATATGCGATCATCATGCTCAATGCGATTCAGACATATCAGACTCCCGGAGGTGCAGGAGGATCGGGAGATGTGTATCGGGGTTCCTGTTCGGTCAACCCCGGCGACACCTTCACTGGAAGAGTCGGAGCAGGCGGTGCCGTCACGTCGAGTGCGACAGGCAATGACGGAGAAGATACGACGATAGACATGGGTGGATCTCGTGTTTATACAGTCAAGGGCGGAGCAGGCGGGGACGCGCCCACCAATAAGCAATACAAGTTCGTCGCAGGTGGAAGCTACTTCAACGCAGGAGGAGATGTCGTTGAGAAGCAGGGTCAGAACGGTCACACCGGCGAACCTGCGGGTATCGTCGGAAGGGCCGCACCCGCAGACGATACCGGAGGAGGTGCCGGAGGAGGTGCCGCGTCCCTGAACAGTGTTTATCGCGTGGGTGGACAAGTATATTCATTCGTTTCCAGAGGCGGAGACGGCGGAAACAGGGATATAGAGCCGACGGATGGGGTCTTCGGAGGCGGAGGAGGGTCCAATTCATACGGACCGCCCTCGGTCGGAGGAGACGGATTGGTCGTAGTGCTCTTTTTCGCGTGATAACATGGACGAATACGGTAGATTCAGGCTCGTATACGGGAACAGAAGCATCGATTTCGGCACCGTCACGTCATATTCGGAGCCGTTTTCCAAGTCGTGCATGGTCGTTCCGTTGGTTTCGCTTCCGGAAGACAGGACTTTTGCGGTGGAAACGGGTTGCAGTATGAGATTATCCCTCAGATTCACCCGTGTGACGCCGGAATCGCCCGATGATTCGTCTTCGGACACTACGAAATGGTCCAACGGCAAGTGGTATTCGACTTTGAGCACCTTTGTGGACCGCTGGCAGTGCCTTACGGACGGTTTCAAGCTGATCGTGGAGCCCGGAGACGAGAATCCGTACATTCCGGACCACTCCAGCTCGCTTTCGGGCTACGGACGCCCCCTGAACGGCTATGTGAAGAACCTCACACGCACATTTTCGGCCGGAAATCCCACTGTGATCACAGGAACGCTGGATTTCTATGTCGGAACCATGTATGTGAAGAACAAACGCGCTACTCCGTTCGATAATGTGAAGAAGACCGACTTCCACATCCTCATGTCCAATTCGGAGATCTCCAATTGGTTCGATATCCTCGACGGATCGACCCTGAGCGGGACCACCGAGGCCAAGGTGGATTGCGTCAAGTCGTTCACGATGACCGGCGGAGTGTGCCAGCCCTTCGAGATGGTCACGATGACCATCCCCCGCAACCGTCTGGCATCGGTGGCTCCCGAATTGGTGGATGACATCGTCGCAGGTAAGAACAAGCTGATCATAGATGCCGTCGGACGGTCGTACATGACCGTGGTCAAGTGCAAGCTCCGCAACAAGAACTATTCCATTACAGCATATTGTAATGCAGAGGTCCTGAAGGGTTACGTCCTCAACGAGGCGATCAACATGACCCCGTTCGATGCCATCAAGCACATCCTCACCAGTGGAATGTACGGAACGGCATTCGTGGACAGCACTGATGCCAGCGTCAGGACGTTCAATTACCACTTCAACCCCAAGAACAGCAGTTCGGACAGCATCAGCTTCGACAAGGGAATCAACACATGGTATGTGTTGCAGGTGTGCGCGATCTACCTCGGATGCAAGATCTTCTTCGCCAACAATTGTGCGTACCTAATTGATTACAGCCTCACGAGCGCGTCCAACACGTCGGGAAGCGATACTGTGTATACATTCTCGGACAAGACCGGCTACATCCTCGATCTCTACACCGAGGACACCAACAGCGAGGTCTACGGGCGTGTCTGTGATTCCGTGGAGCTCGGAGACGAGGGATTCGATACGGTGGTCAACACCCAATTGATCAACTATTCCAAGAGCAAGGGGTCCTCCGAGATGGTGAAGGCGGTCGTCAAGGACGATGCAAGCATCGATAAGTTCGGAGAGAGGGATGGCAATTCGCTCAACATCAAGGAGTTCACCTCCGATGCTCAGGTCCAGATTTTCGGCAGGGAGCTGATCAAATACCGCTCCGAGCCTCAGCAGTCTATGACGTTTACGCTCAAGGAGATGGAGAACAACAGCGGCGCGGCTACGTGGGTGCCGTTCTTCCCGCCCGTGACGTGCGTCAGAGAGATCAACGACACCGTGGACGAGGTGAACATCAACAACGAGTCTGTGACGGTGCCGGGGACCCGGAAGCCTCAGAAGCTGATACTGTCCCAATTCTCTCGGAACTATCCGCAGGGGACAAGTACGTACAGCTTCGGTATCATGCAGAATATCAATCTTGCATCTTCGACTTCTGAGATCCTGACCAACCAGAAGTGAGGCGTGGAGCCTCACTTGATGAAGTGGTAGTAGATCATGACCGCGAGGATGATCGCACACAGGATCCCTGCGATCACAGAGTAGATGACGGGAGTGCCCTCCTGTTCAGGTTCCTCAGATACAGGCTCGAAGACTGCATAGAGCTTGACGTCACTGGAAGTGTAGAAGGTGTCGACATAAGGGGGCGGGAGGGGCATATAGGCGTTTCCGTTGCTACCGCGCCAGAACTTGAACTCGCCGGTATCGCTGGTGGGATTCGGTTCAAGGAGCTTGAAGTACCCCTTTTCGTCCGTATACGTCATCCCGAGGAACTTCCCCTCGGAGTAGAACTCCACGGTGGAGACACGTCCGTCCGTATCCTCGGCGAACACAGGAGTTATGAGGCACAGCCCCAGAATCACAAGCATGGAGATGGCTGCGATCTTCTTCATAGTGTAGATATAGGCAGGATGCGTTAAAACGTTGATGTCCCGATGACACGTACCATCAAGATGGATCTCACAGGCCAACGCTACGGAAGGCTCATAGTGGTCTCCCGTGCGCCCAACATGAACCGTCATGTCATGTGGCATTGCGTATGCGATTGCGGAGGCGAATGTGACGTCCAGACAGGCAACCTCGTGTTCGGCAATCAGAGGTCCTGCGGGTGCTATCGCAGAGAGCGTGCCAGAGAGACGCACCTGAAGAGTTTGAAGAATTAAGTGATAAAAACACTTTATAAAGCCATATCCGCATGACGAAGCATGGAAATCTCCAGAGTCTTCGAGAAATCGACCCGGACGATCTCCTGCTCGACCAAGAAGTACAGCGGTCAGGCGTTCGACAACCAGAGCGCTACGTTGCATTTCACACTTCTGGACGAGGGCAGGGATTGGGACCCGGTTGCGAACGGCTACACTCCGTACATCATGTTCAACATCTACGACGATGCAGGGAACCCCATCGTGTTCGGTCCCGACTCGTCGCCGCTGTTCGACGGATATACATTCAAGATCCCCTGGGCGATCACGTCGAGGATGAAGTCTGCCCGGCTGGAGTATCAGCTCTTCTTCATCAAGACCGGCATCCCCTTCGACGGGGTCATCGACGGGATGGATTCTACCGAGTACCTCCTCTCCGCAGTCGATGGTATCGCTCTCAAGCCCAGCATCACCAAGTGTCGCGACCCGTGCGCACCCGACAGGGCGTTCGCACCCGTAACCGAGCCTTCCGTGCTCGGATGGGTCCAGTTCTGGAAACAGCACGGCGTGATGCTTCCCGTGGACATCAAGGGGAAGATGTACAACGGACTCCCCGGCTACGGATATGAGATCACCTTCCACTCCTACACCGGACAGGTGCAGGTCATCGACATCGACACCCCGACGCTGGACGAGGACGGCAAGATCGGTTATGCGCTTCTTCCCGTCGGAAATGAGGAGAACCACATCCCGCTGATCAAGCAGCCCGCAGGAGACGGTCAGGCACTGATCTTCGACGCCGCGCTCAAAGGCTTCAGGGGATCGAGGATCCCGATGGATCTCAACTACCGCCCGACGGTCACGAACGTCGACGGAGAGGTCGTCAAGCGTCATGTTCTGGAGCTCAGGGATGCCAAGAGGAACGTCATCTCCGAGGTGGACTTGCCCATCGAGAATCTGATCATCGGTGCCAGCTACGACAAGACGAAGAAGGCCATCGTGTTCCAGTTCGAGGATCCGAACCTCAACCTCGCCATCCCCATCGACGATTTCGTCCAGATGTACAAGGGAGCGCCCGGGCAGATCAACGTCTCGACCGAGAGGAAGTATGACGCGGTCAACGAAGAGTACTACTTCGAGATCTCCTTGGCACCCGAGTTCGTCAGCGGTCTGAACACGAAGTTCGACACCGCCGCCTCGAACCTGAACGAGCATAAGCTGGACTATAACAACCCTCACCACGTCACCAGGGCGCAGGTGGGACTGGGCAACGCGGACAACACGTCCGATATGAACAAGCCCGTCTCGACCGCTCAGAGGGCCGCCATCGAGGAGGCCAAGCAGATCGCCGCGACCTACAAGGAGGAGGTCGATACGACCAATGCCGCTCAGCAGACGCTGATCGAGGGCCTCCGCAAGGACCTGACTGCGCTCGACACCCGCGAGAATGCCGCCACCCTCGCCATCGAGGGCAAGGTCAGCAATATGTACACCAAGGACGCGGTGAACAAGCTGGTCAATGCGAAGCAGGACAAGCTCACTCCGGGCGACCATGTGACCCTTGTGAACAACGTCATCGGCATGGACCTGTCCGGACTGGATGTCAAGGCCGACGATCACATAAACGGGTCCTCGACGAATGCCGTACAGAATCAGGCTGTGGCCAAGGCGCTGGAGCTGAAGCAGGACAAGCTCACTCCGGGCGACAACATCGTCATCAATGGGAACAGGATCTCCGCCACACAGCCGAGGATCGACATTGATGGTGCCATGTCCTCGACCTCCGAGAATCCCGTGATGAACAAGACCATCACCCAGGCACTGGAGGCCAAGGCCGACGTCGGATCCGCAGGGATATTCGAGTGGAGCGAAGGGCTGGCCATCAAGGGCCATTACAACTCAAAGGACGTGGTCATGTACGATTACAGCCTGTACGTGTCCATCGTCGATAACAACATCCACCACCCTCTCTATCATGAGAACGACACCTATTACTGGCGCAAGCTGGCCTCCGATGTGGCCACCAATGTCCAAGGCATCACTCCTGCGACATTCATCGGGGTGTTCGGTAACGATACTGACACCGAGTACACGATCACGCACAACATGGGGTCGAGGAATCTGGTGTACAGCATCATCACTAACAACCCCGACCACACGTTCGTTAATGCGACTGTTTCCGCGCCTACTCTCAGCACCTTCAAGATCAAGCTGACCTCCCCGCCCGGACAGAACAGACTGATGATCAACATCATCAAGGCCAAGACGGTTTCTCCGAAGCCTGTCACGAACTATCCGACCATGGTCGAGTTCCTGACCCCCACCGCCAACTGGGAGTTCTACAACGACTCCGGGAAGCCTGTGTATGCCAAGGCATACGATTCCGAAGGCAACGATCTGAACGGCGATATCATACAGGACAGCGGAGATGGATTCTCGACGGTGTTCATGGGCTTCTCCGAGCCTCAGAAGGGTAAGATGTTCGTCGACGAGGCCGATCATGTTCAAGAGATCACCATCCCTGCGGGCGAGACCGTAGAGATCGCTCCCGGAGACGGGAAGTGGCATCTGGTCCAGTGCTTCAGGGACGGCGAGGGACAGTCCAGACTGGACATCGTTCAGACTCAGGAGAAGGTCATCATCGGCGCCAACGTCGCATGGAACGGATACGTGGCGCTGTTCGATGCCGTCAAGAGCGAAAGGGTCACGGCGTCCAAGTTCCACGCGGAGGCCGACGGAACGTACTCGTTCACCTACAAGCACAATCTGGGTCGTGTGGTCGGTGCACAGTTCTATGCCGACGGCGAGGGCATGGGCATAATCGACATGCATTGCATCGACGAGAACACCATCAAGCTGTTCTTCAACTCCAACGTGGCTGGCGAACTGGTCGTCATCTGAGGGGCATCCTGCCCCTCTCAAACCTTTTACCATTCTAATTCATAGGAACTAATATATCCGTTCATAAGGCAGTGAATGCCACAGTTTTTAAATTTCACCATAGATAGAGGTTTGAAAGCCCAGAATGGACTTTTTAGGAGAATACCATGGTAAAAGCACAGGAGTTCTATGTCGACATAGACCTGAAAGGCAACAAGATCACCAATGCCAAACTGGTCGTTCTTGATTCCGCACCTACCACCGAGACCGCCAAGCCTTTTGCGATCTACAACGGGAAGCTGTATTACAACAACGGCACTACTGTTTCCGAGGTCGCCGATGCGAGTGTCGTCTCTGCGATCAGGACCGAGCTCGGAAACAAGCCTGCGGACGCGACAAGCACCATCTACACCAGGCTCAAGGCCGTCGAAGACACCGTTGGAAACGATTCCGGCGGAAACAGTCTTGCAACCCGTGTCACCAATCTGGAGACCAAAGTCGATGATACCGATTCCGGACTCGCCAAGACCAAGGAGATCGCAGACGGTGCAGCCGCTGCCGCAGCTACTGCGCAGTCTGCTGCCGAGGCCGCGCAGGGCACTGCAACTACCGCGAACACCACCGCCAATGCCAATAAGGTCGAGATCGCCTCCATCAAGAAGAAGGATACGGCTCAGGACGGAAGGCTCGACGCTCTGGAGACCACGGTCGGAAAGGCTGCTGCCGGCGAAGTTGCAGCTACCGGGCTGGTCAAGGATGTTGCGGACAACAAGTCCACCATCGCAACTCTGACCGAGACCGTCAACTCCAACAAGACAGATCTGGAGACTGCGATCGGAAAGAAGGTCGACAAGGTCGAAGGAAAAGGTCTGTCCACCAACGATTACACCACTGAGGAGAAGACCAAGCTGACCGGCATCGCAACCGGTGCACAGGTCAACGTCATCGAGACGGTCAAGGTCAACAACTCCGTACTCACTCCTGACGGGAAGGCAATCAACATCGACCTGAGCGGATACGCTAAGAAGACGGATATCTCCTCTGCATACAAGGCGATGGGGTCCAGCACCTTCGCGGACCTGCCTAAGAACCTGACCGAGACCAACAAGGGCGAGATCTACAACGTCACAGATCCCTTCATCGATGATGGCAAGACCTATCCTGCCGGAACCAATGTCCTGTGGACCGGAACCGAGTGGGATCCTCTTGCGGGATACACCGATTTCTCTGTCTTCGCACTCAAGACCGATGTGACCACCGAGCTCGCCAAGAAGCAGAACAACCTGTCTACCGAGCAGCTCGCCGCCGCTGACTCCGGTATCACCGCCACCAAGGTCGGAACCTACGATGGATACTCTGCTCTGATCACCGCCGCCCAGAATGCGGCTGATGCAGCTCAGACTGCCGCCGACGGAAAGGTCGTCAAGAATGCCGACATCACTGCCGGAACCGCCTGCAAGATCACCTATGACAAGAAAGGTCTCGTCACCAAAGGCGAGGCTCTGGCCGCGGTCGACATCCCCACAATACCTGTGGGCAAGGTGTCCGGTATTCTGCCTGTCGATCAGACGCCTATCATGGCCGTCACCAAGGATGTTTCCGCAGCTACCGCGGGAACCGCGGTTGCGATCGCATCCGGGATGACCACGGCACTGATTGCGCAGGTCTTCGACGGCGACGGGAATGTCGTGTTCTGTCAGACCGCAATCACCGGAGGAACCGTCTCTCTGACTTTCTCTGAGGCTTTCACCGGAAAGGTCCACATCGTCGGACTTCGCTGAAACATATTAAGGGGCCGAAAGGCCCCTCAAACCCTTTATAATTTCGAATGCGATCTTTGGGATGCAGTTGTTAAGATTCTCTCAGTATCCCACCCTGCGCGATATCTATAACGCAACATTTGGTAATTTACACCTAGCTCGCGAGCCCATTGAGCAAGTGTAAGTCTTTTTCCATCATATTCGAGGAAAATATTGGCGCGAGTATTGTTTTGTTGCACTATTTTTGTAGCCCAGCGACAATTGGAAGGAGAGTAATCCCCATCATTGTTGATGCGGTCTAGAGTTAGATCTTTTGAATATCCGTTGGACATTGCCCAGTCATAGAACGCATCATAATCATGTGACCATTCGTCACATACTTTTATACCGCGCCCACCATAATTTGAATATTCTGGTATGTTAGGGTTATTACACCGGTATTTCATATTAGTATAAATGCTATAAAGTATCGGGAGACCTCTTTCATTGCGGTCGCCTTTGAGTTTGAGTTTTGCAAAATCCCTATCATGATGAAGACATCCGCAGGATTTGACATTGCCATTTCTTACGCTGTATCCTGGAAGTATCTTTTGATTCCCGCAACTGCATTGGAACCTCCAGCATGCATATCCATTTCTGCATTCTACAAATTCGATAGCAGTTAACCTGTTAAATGTCTGACCGGTGATATCTTTGATATTCTTGTTCATGCACATCGCCTTCGCACATCAGTAGATGAGGTAAGGGGATGATGTGCAAGGTCCCCCACGGTTTCGAACCCGTGCCTCGAATCACTATACCATCGCATCTGATATAAGCCCTTCCATTCAAATCTTTTATAACCCAACCCTGCCATTGTCATCCAAGTGAAGGAACAATGTCTACCAATGGTGTCATTTTTTACAATGGAATATCCGTCAGTGGTCTGGTGAAGACTATCAATGGGACATCCATAGGCGTCGTCGACACGATGCCTAGCGCTTCTGCGAAGCTCAGCGGCGCTTCTGTCCTCTATATGGGGGCCGATGGTACGTACCAGTCAGGAACCATCTACGAATGCACGGGATCAGGCTCCTCATGGGCTTGGACCGCCAAGGCGAAGACGCTCGGCCCCGATGTGTCCGTCATTCAGCAGGGGGACACCCTTACCAAACCGCTGAAGGTCACAGGAGGCGACCAGGCGACGGCAGGAAAGATCATCCTGGACCAGTCCAACAAGGGCCAGATAACGGACACGTCCACGGCGACGCTGCTCGGGTTCTCGGCCGCTGATACGCTGACGATCGGCAGTTCGACCTACAACACCGCGCTCCGCGGAAATCAGACCCGTCCGACATGGAACAGCAAGGACCTCGCGCTGAAAAGCGATGTACCGTCCAACTACGTCCCCAATACGAGGACGGTCAACGGCAAAGCCCTTAGCTCTAATATCTCCCTGACAGCAGCGGACGTGGGAGCGCTGGCCTCCAACGGCACTGCTGCGAAGGCCACCGCCGATGCCGATGGCAACAATATAGCCAGCACGTATCTGAAGAAGACGGATGCGGCTTCGACTTACGTCAAGGCGATCAAGGTCGTCAACAAGTCGGTGTCCTCATGGACCGCAAACACCAGCATGTCTGGTTACTCGTACAGGACCTCCATCGCCATCACGGGGTGCACGGCGGACCATGTGCCGTCGGTGACATTCAACATCGCACAGGCCGCGAGCGGGGACTACTGCCCTATCGCCGAGACCTACGCGGGAGGGGTGTATATCTGGTCGAAGAAGAACGCGACGATAACGGTGCCGACGATCCTGCTGGTCAAACCCTGATGCGATCCTCGGGAGGAGTAGATCCTCCTGAGGATCCAAACCATTTCGATCCGATCGCTTTTGACAAACGCTTTATAACCTTCAGACCGTACCGACAGTCATGAAAGGTATCACGAACGCCACGAAAGGCACGGCTGATGTGGCGCAGACCACTGCCAAGGTAGAAATTCTGGGTGCAACGATCCAAACATCCACTGATTCTCAGATCGGACTCATGTCCGCAGCCGATCACAAGCGCATCGGGACCTGCGAGACGAACATCGCGGCCAAGCAATCCAAGGTCCTCTCCGCGACTTCCATCAGTGTGTCCAACTGGGCCACGGGCAATGCCAAAGGCGACTTCACATACAGGGCCTCCGTCCCGCTGACGGGATGCACGGCCAGCATGATACCCTCCATCACGTTCAACGTGACCGAGGCGGTCTCCGGAGATTACTGTCCAGTCTGCGAGGCGTATGACGGGGGAGTGCACATCTGGTCGAAGAAGAACACCGCCATCACGGTTCCGCTGGTTTCTGCTATTCCGCAGTGATGGCGGGGGGAAACGGTTTAGTTAAACTTTTTAATTTTGAAATAAGAAGTTGTATACAGTGATTAACGTATAAACATGGTGTCAAAATTTTGAACAACATATTCTGTTGAACTATCATTAGCTAAAACATTAGCAATGAGTCTGCCAGATGAAAATGCGATATAGGACCCCATACCACTATAAAAATCACCGTTTTTAAGTACCCCTGAAAATGAGCCATAGCAGATTAATCTCCCAGCTACTGTTTCGAGTGCAACCACATTAACACCTACGACAGTAATATTATTTGCACACTCTAGCCGTTTAGCAACAAGAGTTTTGCCTAGAGTTAGATTACTTGAAAGCTCACTAAGCGCTGTTATTTTTGTCCACTCACCAAAACCGCCAGCATCCACAGGCGTTACCATTCCATCGCTACCGATTCCAAGTACTTTTCCAGCGTTCGCAGTTCCTTGATTTTTATTGACCTTATTATCATAATCGACAGGGAAGGGAATACTATCCCGAGAGGCATAGATAGTAGAACCATCCTTGAAGGTGCAATCCACAACTTTCGTTATTGATTTCGCAGATGATGGCTCCTCGATAAATCCGAATGCATAATTTCCAGCAGTGACTTGAATAGAATTTTTACCGGTTCTCACGATAATTTTATCATTATCTATTATTGTGTAACTAAATCTGAACTCAAGAGTTCCCGCAGGTATGCTTCCGCCGTCCTTCGGAACGATGCTCCATCTAACCCTATTGCAGGCATTATAAATGGGCAACTCGCTATCAAAGTATACTTCCATCGACGTGCTGACGGGCTTGAGTACCTCGCATCCTGCGAGCTCCTCCTTGGTGGCCAGGTCGGAGACGTCCTTCTGAGCATTGGTGATGCCCTTCACGACAAAACACCCCCGATCCTTGGACACATACGGCTAGCCGTCGTGGACGAGAGTTTATAAGCTTGGTACTGCATGAACGTGCATGAAAGGCATCATTAACGCCACAGGAATGGCTGCAGATGCGGTTCAGAACGCGGTAAAAATGCGGTTTCTGGGCGTAAAGCTGCAGAAGAAGGCCGTTTCTCAACCTGGTCTCGGGTCCGATTACGATTGCGCTAATTCGTCCACGACGGCTAGCCGTGTATGTACTTGGAGGCTGAGATGACACTGGGTAGCACGAACGCCGTCATAGGCGGTTCGGACGAGCTTTCCACCGATCTCCTGGTGAGCGTTCTCGATGCCAGCGGGTCTCCTGTGTCAGGAGCCACCATCACGATCGCCGGAACCACCTCGGGATGAGGATCGACGAGTAATGATTGGGACGTGAGCAAAATTACATTGAAAAGCGAATGATGTGATATCATGGCTGCAGGTCTACCTAAATATACAACAATTGTTGTATCTGGAATCACAGGGTCTAATCCAATTTGTAAAAAGATCTCATTTCAAATCCCTGCTACGGGTACAACTGAACAAGTTTATGATGTAAGCAACAACAGTCCAAATGGTTCATATTCCAGTGTAGCAGTCGATATGGGGACAACCCCCACATATCTTAAAGTCAAACTTTACGATGATCAGAATAACATCATTGCACAGACAGGTAATGTGACTGTTTTATATGAAGGGATAGTACCATGACCAAGAAATACGATTACACCGAAGGAGGCTCCTATGCCTCCGATTCATCGCCTGTGCTCATACGCAACGTACCGGTTGGCAACTTGAAGATCTCCGCCGTGAAGAACGAGGCGGACGGCGAGCTGACCGTACAGACCGTCTCTCTCGGGAGGAGCGTGGCCAGCGTCACGGTCAAAGAAGCACCGTCTGTGTATGGATTCCGCATCGCGGTCAACACCGCCGACCCCTCTGCGAGGGTCACATATCCTCAGACCATCCACGGTCAAACGAACGGAGCTTACGGCAAGACCCCCGCGTCCGGCACCGGCGCCAACTGCATGAACGATTGGGCTGGATGTGAGCTGATCTCTGGGATAAAGAGACAGAAAGGTTCCGCAGGTGGGGGATGGACCGATATAACGAATAATGCTGCTTGGCAAACAGGTAACTATGGGTCGGATATGATGACCTATGTTCCGACATGGTACATGAAGATGACCAACGACGGGACGAACATAGACTGTGCGTTCTCTCAGGAGAAGATCGATGACACATGGAAGGACTATGCAGGTTCTGTCGGCACCAACCATGTCGGTCATTTCAGAGTAGGTTGTTTCGCAGGATATCTGTATGATAATACCGATACTGTGATGCTGCTTTCTCAAGGTAATGTCGTACCGACAGTCAACAAATCGATCACGAACTTCATCACCTACGCCAAAGCCCGTGGAACCGGCTACGACATCATGACCTGGTATCAATATATGTATCTCCAAGCCCTCGCAGTCTTACTTTATAAGTCCACGAACCTTCAAGCTGCAATGGCACAGGGTTACGTCGGCGGTTCGAGCGTGCAGTCCGAGACCGCGCTGACGTTCTCTAACGATTATGGAATGGCAGGCGGTACGTCTAAAACTCAGCAGATGGCGTTCTTCTGGATCCAGAATCTGTGGGGCAATATGTACCAGTTCGTCGGAGGTGCGAAGACCGATTCCTCGTACAAGCTGATGACGCAGACTGGATACTCCTCTGTCAACGACAGCGACTTTGATAAGAAATCTCTCGGAGGGCCTTCGAGCAGTTTGACAGGAGGTTATATCTCCAAAGTTGTAGGGACCACAGATGCTGGATTTTTCCCCACAGAAATCTTCGGATCAGGTTCGACCTACTTCGCCGATTATGGCCTTGTCTACACTTCGTATTTCCCGTATGTCGGTGGCTACTATAACCACGGTGACTTTGCAGGTCCTTTCCTTGCGTATTTCTACTATAGTGCCACGAACACTAACACGTATGTCGGGTCGCGCCTCTCCTACCGGCTTTGACACCGCCAGCAAACCATCGCGCCCGGCCAGCCGGAGGCGACGGGCGCATAAACAGGGGCGCAAGCCCCGCCTTTTCGTTTTCATGAACATAGATTTATATTTGAATCGCTATGAAGTCGTGCCCGGAATGCAAGATGTTCCGAGCAGGCGGCATAGTAGACCGCGACTGAGTGGAATTGAACATGAGAATAAACTTGAATGGTCAACCGTTCGCCGATAATGGCAATGTCAACACTTCGAATTTCCCGAATGTCGGTGGCAACTATAACAACGGTGACAATGCAGGTCCTTTCAATGCGAATTTCAACAATAGTGCCACGAACACTAACACGAATATCGGGTCGCGCCTATCCTGTACTTCACGCTCCAGCCCGCTTTCGGGATTTGGGGAAATCTATGCAGCCTCAGCCCTTGCTGAAAAATAACAGCCGGACGATTTCTTGCCGGCATTGTGCCGATATGGCTTTGGTACTCCCGAACGGGCGAAGGAAGAAGGCATGGCACAAAAAACAGGAGAGTTTTATTTGAAGAGGATCGGAAGCATAAACGGAAGGAAGTTATTCGACTGTGCATTGGATAAATCGAACATATACGACGCTATTGACAACGCATCCAAGGACCATGCGCACGATCCGCAGGTCATCTAGATGAAAGAGAACAAAGAAGACTGCGCGTATTGGATCTGGCAGGAGTTATGCACGGGTGAGTTTCATTTCTCCAGATTCCGTTCCCGTGATATCTTCGAAAGGGGCAAGAAACGTCATCTCTGTTACACTGTGACATTCCCAGATAGAGTCGTCCAACACGTCATTCTTCAAATCGTCGGACCAATCCTCCTCGGCACCAGTATCCGTGACTCTTATGCGGCTCAGAAGGGCAAGGGGACGCATCTATGCTCTATGAAAGTCCGCGAAGCCATCTATTCTGATCCCGAAGGAACCAAGTATTATCTGAAAGAGGATATCTCGAAATATTTCGACAACATCCCTCGCCAGACTTTGTTCGACCTTATCAAACGTAAAGTCAAGGACAGGAACATCCTGAACATCATCCATGAGTTCATCTTCGGTGCGCCCGGTCGCAAGGGCCTCCCTATCGGGATGTATTCGAGTCAGATCTTCTCTTCATTCATGCTCACCTTCTTCGACCATTGGATCAAGGAGGTTCTTCATGTCAGGTATTATTTCAGATACATGGACGACATGGTCTTCTTCTCCGACAATAAAGTCGCCTTGCACCGTATCCACAAGGCCATCGGGAGTAAGCTCACGGAATATAGACTCCAACTCAAATCCAATTGGCGCATCGCGCCTGTATCCAAGGGCTTGGATTTCGTCGGATATGTCCACTGGCCCGATCATGTCGCGATTCGAAAGAGGAACAAGATAAAGTACAAACGCATCTGCAATCACATCCTGAAATGTATCCGCAAGGGCTGGAAGGTCACGGAGCACATGCTGGCATCAGCTAGATCCTATGATGGGATGGCAAAATGGTGCGATGCCGTTAGGTTAAGGTTTTTGAACTTCAAGCGCGTTCTTATCGAAGTACAAGCATGTAATTAAAGAGAAAAGGTTTTTCGGGCATCGATAGCCTTATTCTTCGATTTTAGGTCTCTTTTCCTTCGACTCCACGTACACGCGGTTCACGGTGGCTTTGTAGTCCTCGAATGCCTCCCTGAACTTCGCGTCCTTCATGCACAGGTCGAGTATCACGTCGGCCTTGGCGTCGGCCAGACGCTCCTTGGCCTTGATGACATCGTCGTTGTCTGAAACGGCGGACTCCATCGTGGCGAAGACGGCCTCGTCGACCTTCGGCTTGGCCTTCTCAAGGTCCCCGACCTTCGTTTCGAGGTCTCCGAGACGCTTGGTGAGGTCGGAGAGCGAGATGCCCTTGGAGGACATCTCCTCGGCGATGCGGAAGTTCTCGGAACGGCGGTTGAGGTCGTCCATCTGCGGTTGGTAAGGGCTCTTTCCGAGCGCTGCTAGAATGTTCGCATAATCTGTCATGTCATATCACCCTGTTAGGGGAAGGGGTTTAGAGGTCCGGGAGGACGAAATCCTCCCAGACCTCGGGTTGGTCGTTCTCCTCGCTCAGGAGGAGATCTGCCCGTTTCCCGCCCAAGTTCCGGCTGTGGTGTTGAGGGTCCCGTTGACCGCAACGGTGTTGCGACCGTTGATAGCCGCAAGGATCTGTGCGGTCTGGGCCGCCTGAGACTGGGCTGCAATCTGCTCCTTCAGCCTCTCGTTCTGGTCCTGAAGAGTCCTCAGCTCAAGAGCGTTGAACTTATCGGTTATGAGCTGGTTCTGCTGGCAGAAGAGGCTCTGCACGAGATTATCCTGCGCTGCGGCAGTGGCCTGGATCAGGAACCTGTTGTTCTGCAGGAGCTCACGGGTCTGTGCGCCCTGGTCAACGATGGTCGCTCTGGTCTGGCATCCCTGGTTATCAATGGCACGCTGAGTCGTGCAGCAACATTGCGCCGCCTGTGCAGACAGGTTGTTCTCCGCACCCATGATCGCGGCCTTGAAGTCGCCGTTGTTGATGGCAAGCTGCTTGTCCACACCGCACAGGGCGCTCTGGATCTGTCCGACGTCGCAGTTGAGGGTCTGTGCCAGCTGGCCGACAGCGTCCCTGTTGCCCTTGACTGCGGACATCAGCGTGTCGTAGTTGCTCTGGTCGAACACAGTCTTCTCCACGCTGTTCTCGGCACAATTCCTGTTGCCCCAGAAGCCGTTGCCTCCGCCTCCCATAAGGATAATCAGGAAAAGCAGGACCAGAAGTCCTCCATCGCCTCCCCATGTTCCGTCCTTGCGCGCATTCTCCATCATCGCGACGATGCCCGGGTCCACTCCCTGCTTGGAAAGCAGGCCCGCCAGCATCCCGCTGTCGAAATTCTCTCCCATATCTCCATCTCCTCTATCTATCAATTTGTGCACGTCTTTCTCGATGTCGCACAGCATCGCGTGAGTCTCTTTGATATGATTCTCCATACTATGACTCTCTCCGATTCCATTCAATTCCTCCATTTTCATCTCACCCCCATCATGTCGGTGGATGTAACTGGCATTGAGCGGATAAAATGAAATTCAAGATTATCTTGAAATACTCGCAGAAGATACCATCTCGCATCACCTATCGACGCGAACGAAACATTTAGGGTTTAAGAAACTGATTCATTGTTCATGAAAATCAACAATGATTTCTGCCCTTTCTGCAATCACCCCTTGGATCACTTCGACAGGCTCGGAAAGGCCAAGCATCTGGCTTCCTGCGAGAAGAAGCACTACCGTTACAGGTGCACCGGCAACCCCATCGGAAGGCTGAGGTACCATCGCCCCATACATACGCCTGACTGGACGGAGGATCGAGCATATCGCGCCTGATGGCATCAGACCCCTTGTTTTTATAACGCTGCATCCATCCTTGTCCAATGACTCACACACAGCTTTCCAAACTGGACGTGGATGGAGAGGTGATCTCCACTGCGCAAGGCATCCTAGTCGGTGCCGTGGATGCCTTGCCTGCGACCGCCACCGAGGGCACCGTTCTCTACGACCGTTCATCCCGGTCCTTCAGGCGTTTCAAGAACGGAGCATGGGCCCCCGAGGAACTGGATATCGCAGATGCAAGTCTGAATGCGGAATCCACCCGTCCGATCCAGAACAAAGCGGTCCAAACAGCCGTCGACGGCCTTCAGAGCCAGATCAATGGCAGATACACCAAGGCCGAGGTCGATGGCAAGCTCAAAGCGAAGCAGGACACGATCACCGGTGCTGCCGAGACCGTCGTGTCCACGAAACTCGATGCAGGCTACGTCCTTGTGTCCGATGAAGCAGGGGACATCGTCGTTTCAGGCACTACTGCGGCGAATCTCAATGATTTCCAGACTTCCGGTGAGGAAATCCGGAATCTGAAAGCACAGGTTGCCACGAAGGTCGAGACGTCAGAGTTCAACGACTACAAGACCACCGTGACCGCAGAGCTGAAGAAGAAGACTAACACCACGGACATGGCAGTTGCACTCGGTCTGAAACAAGATAAATTTACAGCTCAGGCCCCGCTCAAGATGGAGAACAAGGTCTTATCCATCGATACGAGCAGTTTTTCGACGGGGATCACAGTCGATTCCGAGTTATCCGCCACCTCCACTAATCCTGTTCAGAACAAGGCCGTGACCACCAAGATCAACAGCGTGGAGACGATCGCCAGCGACAAATACACGAAAGCCGAGATCAATAACAAGTTGAGTGGATATCAGCCTGCTGGATCGTATGTCAATACCGATGCCTTCAACACCTACAAGGGCGAGGTCTCTTCCACGTATGCCACCAAGGAGGAGCTCAATTCTCAAGCCTCCAGGGTCCTCAGGTTCATAAGAACAGTCACTTCCGACGAGCTGGATGCGATACAGGATCCTGCTATCGGAGACGTCTACAATCTATCCACGGACCGCGTTTTCGGCGGCAAGACGTTCAAGGCCGGAACATCCTGGGTCTACGAGTACAACGCCGCCGGCAGTAAGGCATGGGAACCGCTCGGAGGGAACTTCGAGATCGAGGCCCCCGATGTCGACCTGTCCAGCCGTCAGCCGAAGAACATCTACCTGACCAATGTCAAGGCCACTTGGACCGCGGATACGACCGTAGAGGGATTCTTGTTCAAGGGGAAGATCTCGCAGGCCACTATCAAAGCGGATGATGCGGCCACCGTCATCTTCGACAGCGCTCAGGCCATGTCCGGAAACTATTCGTCGGTGTGCAACACCGTAACAGATGGTATCGAGATCTGGTCCAAGACGAATGCGGATATCACGATCCCCTGCGTAATCATCCAGAAGGGTGCATGAGATGATCCCGCTCCTGACCGAGAACGCAAGGCTCCTTGCGAATGCGTTCCGCAGCATGTCCTCGGCAGGGTCCGACTCGGAGACGACCGTGACCCAGCCGGGCTACGACATCCGTCTGTCGTCGGAGTACCGCGAGCGTCACTTCCACGTCTGTATCCGCATCGAGGTGCGCGAGTACCGCGAGCGCTACACGATGGAGATGAACGATATCACAGGGATAATGACGACTGCGGACAAGCTCGTGATACAGAACGACAGGATGACATGGGGGATCCTGACCGCAGACGAGCTTCCGCGTCCACCCGGACCTGTTCCTACGAGATGGAACTACTGGGACGACTGCGGGACCCCCAGACCCTGCCCGCGCTGTCTGTGAGCGCCCGCGGGACATCAGCCTTGCCCGTGCCGGAGAAGAGGAATACCGGTGCGGGCGCCCATCCTGCGATGGGTCATACGTTTTAAATGTCTTACGGGCGATGTCATCATCATGCCAGAGTTCATCATATCCGTCACGCCCGCTGACGGACCCGAAACCGTGAACGAGGTCGCAGGGGACGATTCCACCGAACCCATCGTGAAGATCGACAATCCCGACATCACACGCGAGCTGGTCGCCGAAGAGGAGCGTGCCGCCATCGACTACGAGGAGGCGGCGGACGAGACCGACTGCGACAAGGCCAAGGCCGTCTACAAGGAGATCGCAGGCGATGAGAAGGCCCATGCAGGCCAGTTGTTCCTGCTCCTGCTCGGACAGGATCCGGAGGAGCATGAGGCCCGCGAGAAGGGCAAGGAGGAGCTGGAGGAGAATCTCAGACCGTCCTTCCGCGAGATATTCGAGTCCAAGGCCGGGGAGCGCGAGGCGAAATGCCATGGCGATTCCGAGGAGATCGAGAAGGCCCGCAAACGCCGCTCCAAGGCCGATCAGGACGCCATCGACCGCATGATGGGTCGCAAGGACTTCAGCGGAGCCACCCGCGATGCGAGCGGAGAGTGGCACGGCGGGGATCAGACCAAGCCCAAGCACCGCAAGGGCGTAGGGATGGGGACCCCCGACAAGGACACTCCGCATCAATCCAATCCCACCGCAGACAACATGACCGCGAATGCCAGCAGAGGCCATGAGAGGTCCGCCAAGGACTTCCCGGATCCGGAGGAGTACCAGAAGGAGTACGACCGCCGGAAAACGGAATCGGAAGAGGCAAGCTGACATGCAGACATTCGAAGAGATCATGGCTGAGATGGCCATGAGGCGCGGGAGGTCCTTCGCGAAGCGTGCCTCCGCCCTTTCCGTGGAGCTGACGGACTCCATCGCGAAGAAGCAATCCAAGATGGATCAGACCGGGGACTATGATGTGGTGACTCCAGGATACGGCAATAAGAATGGCAACATCACAGGCCCCAAGGAGAATCCTCCGACCACGATCAATTATCGTAGGGGCCCCCAATCCAAAGGTCATGAGCTCACGCTGAACAACGTGCCCCTGTACGGCCCCAGGTATCCTGATGCCTACAAGGAGTGGTTCGCGAAGACCGTTTACTGGAAGGACAAGTTCGGCAACCTCCGCAGCAAGGTCGATTCTACGGACGACCCCTCGAAAGCCGACCAGGTCTACAAATACTTCGACCTCACGACCGGAAAAGGCCTCGAAGAATATGGGAAGATCCCCCGCAGGATCGATGCTGCATGGGATTACGACAAGGATGGCAACCTGAAGATGATCAAGGACAGGGATGGAAATCTGGTCCCGGCCAGAGGCCCCCATAAGTTCGTCCCTTGGATGTCCGGTCGCAGGAAGGATGCGCTCCGCAATCAGGACATCGCGCATAACAGGAAGGTGTATCTCGACTCTGTCTCCCACGGAGACCCCAAGCTGAGAGAGCAGGCCAAGAAGGAGTTGAGGGATCAGGCTGTCGACGAGGCGTACTGGAGGTCCCTTGAGGATTACGACAGAAGGCGCAGGATGGAGAAGGCGGACATGCTGAAGCATCTGTGGAGAGCCACGCTGATCAGCAATCGCGGCAAGTGGAGAGACGACCTTCCGGAAGGAGAGGTTCAGGACAGGAATGCCATCAGCAATGATGACTATTCCAACTATATCATCGGTGAAACGCCCGATTGGACTTGGGAATACGAGAAGGACATCCTCCGCAACATCGAGTACAACCAGAATGCAGGGGAAACCCGGACCATCAGCGATGAGGATCTGGATCAGCTTCTCGAACTCCATCCCGAGTGGAAGGACATCGCCAAGACCGATTATGCCAGAGACCTCATGAAGGATCTTCTGGCCGAGATGCACCCTGAGGAGTTCCAGACATTCGTCTACGGCAACGATGCGGTGACAAGCGATGAAAACACACCTTGGGTGAAGAGGGTTTCGAAGCCTGCGATGCCTTACGGGTCGCTCGCCCTCACCAGATACAATGAGGCTCAGAGGTCTCTCAGCGATAGGATGAACCGCAGGTTCGGATACACCAGGAGGGATGCCGAGCTGAACGACCTGACTCAGGCCGCCGCCCGTCGTATGGAAGGTGTCACGGATGAAGACATCGCGGCCGGGAAGAAGAGGCGTGCGGATATCGCGGCCTTTTGGAATGATTCCGATCAGGACAACTACATCCAGAATATCCTCAGGATCAGGAGGATGACCGAAAGCAACCCTGAGATCAAGGCGTTCCTAGAGGCCAATCCGCAGTTCAACGACGATATGGATCTGGTCAAGAAGATCGCAGCTCTTGCGTCCAACTACCAGCACAATTACAATTCGAAGCAGATGGTCGATTATCAGGCCCACATGCAAGAAGGCAATCCGAATGAGATGGCCCGTCGTGCCAAACTCAAGGAGAAGGTCGAGAAGATACGCAGTATCCTTGAAAACTACGGTGTCCCTATGGACGAGAATGGTGACATCGACCCTGAATACCTCGGAGAACTCAAAGTTATACAGGCCAAGGCCGACCGTGCACGCGGTCTGGCACAGAATGCCACGGACAGATCCTACGAGGACAGGTTCGCAGATGAGATCAGAAGGGTGCTTCGCGGTGAGAACTTTTCAAAAGGGTTCTCTAAGATCGCGGATGAAAATGACATAAAACTCCTCTTGCAGATCAAGCAGGCTGTCAAGAACGGCGATCCGCTCCCTGCGAGCTACACGATAGGCACCAGGCCGACGCCCAAACTCAAGGGTGTGGACCAAAGCGGCACAGTTCCCAATGAGCATGTGGTGCACACCGCTCGCTCCCGGGGCGAAATGTCCGAGGATAGAGTGGGGCAGACCAAGGCAGAATATGGGAGGAACTCTGGCAAGGCGATATCCGGACAAAGTATGCAGACTCCGCTTATGGACCCCGAGATCAAGTATAATCCGATGACAAAAGAGTTCTTTGAACAGAATATAGACGAGGATGTCAAGAGGAGACTACTGGAACTCAGTTATGAAGCGAACGATCTCGATGAACGTCTTGATGCTAGAAAAGGCAATGGAGAGGACATTACTGGGTCTGAAGACTACGAAAGACTTAATGGGATCAGGAAAGAAGCTGAAGACCTCCTCACATCCGAAGAGGATAGAATCACTCCGCTGTGGAGAGAGCAGCCTGAGGCCCTGAAATATGATGCGCCTCACGATACAGGACTGAGGGCCCCGTTCGACAGGAAGAAGTTGGCTACAAACCTCCTTAACAAAGACGGGAAGATGGATCCAGATGTTGCCAAGGATGTCTATCTGGATTTCCTTGAGCAGACCGGTCTATTCCATCCTACGAACGAGAATTGGGGTCCCGAAACAGGATACAATGTGTTCGAAGACGTGGACATGGCTGAAAAAGCAAAGAATGTTCTGAAAAAGATCTGGGCAAAACAGCGTAGTAAGTATTCTGCGGATTCAATGACGAATGAGGAGTTCATCCAATATCTCAAGGACAATGCTGGATCCAATGAAAATGCTGGAAATGATTTGAATCTTCTCACTAATGCGACCCGTGCCATATCCGATATCAGCAGGGCTGCCAAAACAGCTCAAGCCAACAAAGAGTTCGACGAGAAGGCGAAGGCCGATGCAAGGGCTGCTACGAAGGAAAAGAACGAGGTTGCGGAAGCGAAGCGCAAGCAGGAGGTCGCGGATAAGGCGCAGAAGAAGCAGGATATCATAGATCAGGTACATAATGAAATGACTGATGATGAGATCTTCAGAAGGTATGCGTCTTATAACGTTCCGAATCCGCCTCGTGAGGGCACCGGCGTTCAGGTGAAGGCGCGTGTGCCCGAGCAGACGTTCCTGACCAATCACGATCAGGCGAAGCTGGCCAATGAGCAGGCGAAGGCCGAAGCCGCAGCCGCTGTCGCTCCCGAAGCACTCGCAGACAATGCTGAGGAGATGCCTATCCCGGCGGAGCAGAAGCCTTCCAATATCCCTGTCGAAGAGGAGCAGAATAGGACGGACGAGCTCGCGTCCAAGCTCGGTGCATCGAGTGAGCTGTATAACCCGCCCGGGGGACAGATCCCCAAGGACAAGAAGGCGGTGGATGCAGGAGCGGAGACGACCGCGGACACCGCTACCGATACACTGGTCACGCCGGAGCCTGAGGTGCCTCAGCCCCCCGTCGATGATATAGATGATAAACCCCTTACAAAGAGCAAGGAGAGCAATGGTATGCCTTTCGAAATGATGAGTCTGAAGGACATGATGTCCTCGATCTACAAGAACTCCGGCAAGGAGGGACACCCCTATGGGAAACCCATTGAGGGTCAGGTCTTCGCTTACGGAGCCGCACCTGTGACTATGGGAACGGGTAAATCCGCACCTATGGGCGAGCCCAAGGTGGCCGTCGAGAACGGCGACGGATGCACCGTGAAGGAAGTCGAGGTCAAGGGCCTCGGCGATTGATGCGACGTCCCGGACGAGCGCATATAAACGGGCCGCAAGGCCCTTTTCCCCTCATTCTCCAGCATTCGTAAATAACGTTTATAAAACAATATCCGAATCACCGAGATGAGGCATTATTCATGAAATCCTCTATTGCGAATAAATCTATGCTGGCTGTTGCCGTCCTCCTCGTGGCGGCATTCGCTGGCGTCGCCTTCGTCGGCACCGAGGATTCGGACGCGGCAGTGTCCTATACCGTTAGTGTCGATGGAGCCGACAAGAAATGGGAGGATACAGAGTACGCTCTGTTCCAGGCGGGATATAAGGATATTTCGAAAGATACCGGTGTGACCAACGCACTCCTCGGCAACGATCTCAAGGTTGTCGACGGAAAGATCACCGGAACCGTCGTCAAGGTTAAGGACGAGGACCTCGTCTACAAGCTCTGGTACGAGTGGAAGGATTCTAGCGGAGAGATTGCTAAAAACAAGGCCAAGCTCGAATCTTATATCTTCGTCATCAACTTCTCCGGACTCACTCCTGATTCCTATATCAACTTCGAGCCCTCCGTCAAGGCTGACGAGACATACGCAATCAAGTCCATCCAGGCAGATTCCAAGGGAAATGCCGCCCTCACATTCAAATCCTTCGAGGGATCCAAGGCCATCGACAAGTTCGAGTTCGTCCTCTCTGCAAAGAACCTGTCCACTTCCGCCGAGGGTGCCGACATCAAAACCCTGAAAGAGGCTTTCGAGTCCTACAACAAGCAGGTTGTCGAGTTCGATATCGAGTTCATCGGAAGCCCCGTTACCGTCGAGTACACTGTCGGCGATCTCATCTACATCCAGAAGTCCAATCAGGGCAAGACCTACAAGCTCGTCTCTCTCGACGATCTGAGGGCCGTCGCTCCCGAGGGCAAGAGGTTCGTCGGATGGGTCGACGAGAAGAACAACACCTACCCTGTCGGCACCGTCTTCGTTCTTGGAGCTGGAGAGGGAGCTCAGACTCTGAAGTTCTCTGCCGTCTTCGAGGACATCCCCGCTGTCATGATCACCTTCAAGGATGGCACCTCCACTCTCAAGGTCGTCAACGTCACCGAGCTCAGCGAGTCCACCATCCCCACCGTCTCCAAGGTCGGATACAACTTCGACGGATGGTTCCACGACGGTGCCAAGGTCGACCCTCTGACCTACGCCTTCACCGAGAGCGTCACCCTTGAGGCCAAGTGGACCGCCATCAACTGCTACGTCACCTTCGTTGCCGGAGCAGACTACTCCAAGACCGTCCCTGTCCTCTACGGAAGCACCGTTCAGGCCCCCGTCGTCCCCTCTGGATACACCGGATGGGACTTCGATTTCGCCCAGGCGATCACCGAGGATGTCACCATCGAAGCCATCGCTGCTCCTGCACCCGAGCCCAGCGGATTCGACGACCCCGTCTTCCTGACCATGGTCATGGTCGGTGTTGTCATCGTCCTTGCGCTCCTTGCAGCCTTCATCTATGCCATCAAGGAGGGTAAGATCGTCATCGGACGCGGACCCAACTCGAAAAACGGCAAGGGAGGTAATGAGTGATCTGATCGAGGAAGTCGAAAACATCCTGACATCCCAGTTGTTCTGGGAGGTCAGGGTGATCTCCCTCGCAGTATCGCTTCTATTCATCTGGAAGGTATTCGAAATGTCATACGAGACAATCCTCTGGCTCCCTGTGGAGTACATGCCCGTCGTCGTGGGGATCTCTTTCCTCCTGACCTTCGGACTCACCATGCTCAAGGGCATCCTGGCTTGTCAGGAGGCCTCTAAAGCAAAGCTCGCCACCGGCGAGATCACCGCACCCATCAAATACAGCATGGACTACCTTGCTGCCAACATCGCGAACGTCATCGTAGGTGTGTTTGCTTCTCTGCTCATCAGCGGAGGGGCCTACGCCGCCTTCGACGCTCAGGCCAACCTCGCAGGAGTCGTCATCCTGACCCTCGTTACCTCTGTCATCATAGGGGTTTGGGGCGTGACCTGCATGTCCGACGTCATCGATATGTTTCGTAATAAACTTAAGATTGCGAAGCTCGTCAAGGACAACTCCTCGGAGGAGTCCCAGCCCGCCTCTCTCAGCGAGCTCAACAAGCACTGATACCACCCCTTAAACCTTTTAACCCTCTCTGGCATTATCCATGCCGGAGAGGAGTTTTCTTGTCGATTTCACGTTCAAGACGTCAGGAGCAGTTCCGCGAGGAGCTGTATCACGATTTCGATAAACACGACCTGCGCATCATGCCGGCAGCCATGCTTGAGCGCTGGGTCGATCCGCAGGTGGCCAACAAGTTCCGTTTGGACATCTACAAGCAACAGCGCAAGGGCATCCAGAAGATGACCGCGACCACAGGGTCTGCGGACGAGATGGAGAAGTATCGCGCCACCAAGGGCGACTACTCCATGGATGCGCGTGAGTTCGCTCTTGAGGACAACGTCGCCGTGATGTACTTCAACTACTACGGCGAGAACTTCGAGGGCGGAGAGATCATAGACAACTCGGACGACGGATGGACCTGTCCCGGGTGTCATATCAAATACGGCATGTCTCTGAAGATGATGCCCGACCGTTGCATCCGCTGCGGGTGGCTGTCGCCCCTGGGCAGGATGAAGAAGGACGGCGTCTTCAATCGCTGATTATATAAAAGTTGTATAAGATGCGATATCATGCCTTATGATGAAGTCGAAGCGATGGAGAAGCGCAATGCCCGTCGCGATATGCAGAATCTGATCAATGCGGTATTGGATTCGCCTCTGGAAACCGGCCCCGTCAAGAAAGTGGACGGCGAAGCCAGTCTCAAGAGCTTCAAGGGTGCCAATACCGACATGAAGACACGCATCATCCTCCAGTTCGCCCTCGATGCGAGCAAAGGGGACGATAAGAAGGCCAATTTCCTGTTCAAATACGGCGGATTGGAGCCGAAGATGGAGCAGGACGTCAATCTGGACATGCCTGTCTTCGTCGACACCATCACCGAGCGTGTCAGCAAGGGTGAGAAGGTCGATGTGGTCCAGCCCACGGCCAAGAAGCCTGTCGAAGAACCGTCGGACGACGTGCCCATCGTGGACACCTGCGACGACGGGGAGCGATCATGGCGAAGCAGGTTCTGGATATGGCCGAGGTCGTCGGCCCCGGCTATGACGACTTCTGGGTGTCCAGGCACCTCTATCGCATGGTGAAGGGATCGAAGGGATCCAAGAAATCGTATACGACCGCCCTCTGGTACGTGTATCATCTCACCAAGTATCGCGACGCCAATCTGCTGGTCATCAAGAAGGTGGGGAATACCATCCGCGATACCGTCTTCGCGACGATAGAGTGGGCCTTGCACCGTTTGGGCGTCGCATCCCTCTGGTCATGCTCGGAATCGCGTCTGAGGATGCGCAACAAGATCACCGGACAGGTCATCCTGTTCAGGGGCATGGATGAGCCTCTGAAGCTCGCATCCGTCACCGTCACCCACGGTTATCTCTGCTGGGTGTGGTTCGAGGAGTTCTACGACATCTCGTCCGAGGCGGCGTTCAACACCGTCGCCATGTCCATCCGTGCCGTTCCGCCCGAGTCGGGCCTCTGGAAGCAGTACACGGGGACGTTCAACCCGTGGAGCCAGACATCGTGGATCAAGTCGAGGTTCTTCGACCATCCCGACCCCGATGTGCTGGCCATAACCACCACTTACAAGTGCAACGAGCACCTCACCCCCGATGATATCAAGATGTACGAGGAGCTCTACGAGAGGTCTCCCCGTCAGGCCCGCATCATCTGCGATGGGGACTGGGGCATCGCCGAGGGTCTGGTCTATGAGAACTGGACCGAGGAGATGTTCGATATCAAGGAGATCATAGAGCAACCCGGCATCCAACTGGTCTACGGACTGGACTTCGGGTTCTCCATCTCGTATAATGCCTTCGTCGCCGTGGCGATAGACGTCAACAAACGCGAGCTATGGGTGTTCGACGAGATGTATGAGCGTGGAATGACCAACCTCCAGTTGGCCAAGCGCATCTGCAACATGGGATACGGGAGAGAGGTCATCTGGGCCGATTCCGCATCCCCTCTGAACATCAGCGAACTGGCTCAGGGGCTGGTCGAGGAGGTCGTCGACGAGAACGGCAACGTCTCGGTGGTCCGTTGGGCTCTGCCCAACATCAGGCCCGTGGTCAAGGGTCCGGACAGCCTCCAGAACGGCATCCAGCGTCTCCAGACGTTCAAGATGCACATCCATTCGACCTGTACGAATATCATTATCGAACTCCAGAACTACTGTTACGACAAAAACAAGGAGGGCGAGTTTATCGACCGCCCCATCAAGGAGTTCGATCACGCCCTTGACGGTCTAAGGTATGCCGTATCTTCACTATATGTGGACGGTTCCTCCTATGTCTTCGAAGCCAAGGGAAGGGATGACTGCGAGATCGGTCATCCGAAGAACCCCGTATCGATCGGTGCCAGCCCTTGGGTCTATTCATCTAAACGTCAAATACCAGAAAGAGCATTGTGGAAGTGATTTGAATGAGAGTCTCGGGGTCAACTACACAGCCCACGGCAGATTCGGTGGCGAAAGCGGTACCCCAGGCCGGGGCGGGCTTCCCTCTCGATATGTTCGGGGCGGATGAAGCGACGCTTGCGAACACGATAGAGGCGGGCCAGCGCGTCGGCGTGGCCATTATGAACGCCGAACGTCCGACGAACCAGTGGTACCGCGTATCCGAGCAGTCGAACTACTGGTACATGTACGTGCTCATGAATTGGTACAGACGCGAGGTGTCTGTGCTGTCCACGGCGATCAACCGCGGTGCCACCGAACTGCTCAGACACGATTTGGATCTGGTTCCTGCATTCTCTCTGAAATGCCAGGACTGCGGATACGAGGCTCAGACGATCATCAAGCAGTGTCCGGTATGCAAGTCGTTCCGCCTGAGGCGTCCCGACACCACTCAGAAGGATTACTTCCGTAGGCCCAACGGCAAGAGCTTCCTTGAAGAGGCCAACGACAACGGCCAGACGCTCAAGGATGTCATCAAGAGCTACGCCGAGTGCCAATACCTCAACAACCAAGGCTACATCCTCTGCATCACAGGGGATATCGTGCGCAAGGAGGACGGACGCCTCCTGAGGGCCTATCCTCTGGAGTTCATCGCACAGGCCCCCGAGTATGTCATGTGTCTGTTCAACAGAACGGGGAAGCCCGGGACCACCTATGCGTTCACACGCGACGACAGGTGCTCCATGATCAATCTGGACGAGACCGAGGAGGCGCTCAACGACTACACGGACGATGGGAAGGAGCTGTATCCCGCCTACTGGAAGATCGGGGAGTCCCCCGGTGCCAACGGCCAATACTGGCTCTACACCAAGGAGGAGGTCTATCAGGACCACTGGTTCAGGCCCTCTCTGACATACGGCATCCCGATCTGGTTCGACATCGAGGACGATCTTCTCACATACCACTACATCGAGAAGCACTTCCACAGCAGGTTCAAGTTCGGATACGTCCGTAAGATATTAGTCCTGCCCGGATTCAATCCCACCGATGTCAAGAACGTCGCGAAAGGCATCCAAGACGTCCTCTCGACCAACGACAACTCCATTCCCATCATCTGCACGCCTCCTCAGATCGCAGGAACGGCGGAGATGAAGGCTCAGGCCCTCGACCTCGGTACCGAGGACGCGTCCCAGACGCTCCAGTACAAGAACGATATCAGAGACCGTATCTGCGCCCATTGCGGACTGCCCAACATCTTCGCGGGCGATACCGAATCCTCGGGCGGAATGAACAACGAATCCCAGCAGATCACGGTGTTCGACCGTTATCTGATGGACAAATACAACTACATCGACACGCTCTGCGACTGGTTCATGTCATGGTTCCCCATGATCACAGACTGGAAGCTCCGCGTCAACAGGCCCTCCAAGGCATACACGGACAGCAAACGCCGTACCGACAAGATACAGGAGGCCCAGATGATGAAATCCCTCGGCTTCGACATCAAGTACGTCGACGGCGAGTTCCGCTACTCCGAGGAACCCATAGATCAGATCCAGCGCAAGAAGCAGGAGGCTCAGATGGCTCAGGCTCAGCAACAGCAGATCGCGGACGGAGGCATGCTCCCCGGAGACGGGGACGGGCCTCCCGAGAAGGGTACCGCGAGACGCGAGGACGAGGAGATCGGAGCGTCCAAGGACGAGATCGACCTCGCCAAGCGCGAAGCGGATGATTCGATGGAGTGAGAGATGCAATTCGAGGTCGAACTGAAGACGGATGCCGGCGGGGACGCCAAGACCTACCTCTTGGAGGTCCTGCCGGACCATCCGGCCCTCGTGCCTTATGACGTGGTCGTGGACAGCGAGCATGCCTGCATGATCGAGTTCGGTACCGGCCCCGCATCCGCATCCCCCAAGTACAACAAGAAGAAGGGCGAGATCTCCCCGGTCCGTCAGGCCATCCGCGACTGGGCGGCCAAGAAGTTCGGTGCGTCCATGAAGGCGGACGTCAACCAGATCGGGGACAGAATCTACCGTAACATAATGGAGCACGGTATGCTCCCTTACCCTTACATGCGTCCTGCCATGCACATGGTGCTGGAGGAGCTTGATAAGGAGGAGTGGCTGGAGAACGGCATGTCCATCGAGGACATCGCCGATGCCATTGCCGAGGAGATGAAGAACATCCTCGTCGAGAACGACACGCTCTATACGGGCGAGCTCTACGACTCGATCCGTTTGAGACGCAACGTCACCGGGGATTTCGATGTTGAAGATGAAGGCGACAATACTCGCATCTCCGAAGAAGTCTGGGCATCAGACCGCCTGGCATTCGACGGAGTGAGACAGGCGAGACAGGGTTTCGAGAGAGGGAGAGGATGAAAACCAACAAAAACAGGTTCAGGATAATTCAGATGCTGTTCGACCGTGCGGGCACATGGGTGTGTATCAAAGATATAGCCCACGAGCTCGATATGACATATCATCAAGCATCCAAATATCTGGCTCTCATCCCTACTCCGCCCCTGGAATCCGAATTGGACGGCGGTGTGAGATTCGTAAGGATCGTCGGCACCCCGCAGGAGCTCGGTGCGATGTACGAGGAGTACAAATCGCAGTACCTCGGCGTGAAGGACGAGGATAAGGAGCTGATTAGAAGGGTCCTGAGACAGGACCCGGGAGCATGCCTCGACCGTATCACGGTCGCAACCGGTCTGGAACGCCATGAGGCGATCCGTATCATCTCCGTCATGAGCGACATAGATTCCTGGAACATGCACGGCATAAAATGTTACAGGCTTGAGGAAGATGTACCGGGCGATCGATTGGATGAAACGGAAGATATATCATATCAGATTGAAGTTGAAGATGAAAAGGATCGAGAAGCCGTTCAGGAGATGGTGAGATGTACACGAGTATCATGGAGCTGCCCACCCAAGTGACCATGTCCTTGGACGAGGACGATGCGAAGGCCTGGATGGACGCCTACAACAAGGAGGACCCCAAGACCGAGGAGGACACCTTCAAGGCACGCAAGGCCGCGTGGAAGGCCTGCAAGGACCTCCCGTCGAGCTTCTCGTTCTGCGCCATCGCCAGCGTCGAGGATATCGACCGCGACGGGGAGATCATCTCTGTGGATTCGGTGCTCAAACACGCCGAGGATTACATCCGCTCGGGCGGGAACATCAACAACGACCACACCAACTACTGCGTAGGGACCTGTTGGGACATCGAGCCCTATGAGTGTGAAGGCAAGCCCGCCGTCAAGATGTGGGGCAATGTCTTCGGAGGCGACGAGGTGTACGACAACGCACGCAAGGCGTTCGTCAAGGGCATCAACAATGTGTCTATCGCAGGAGAGGCCGACAAGGGGCGTTTCCTCTGCGACAACAAAGGGTGCTACGTCAAACGCGACGTGAGACAGCTTCTGGAGATCTCCCTCTGCCGTGTCCCGGCCAACCGTCACGCGACGATGATCTGGTTCAATGAGGACAGCCGTCTGGAGAAGTCGGCCGATGACTTCAGGCTCAATGTGGAGTCCTACACACTCCACCGCGACTACACGACCTGCCCGATCCTCGGCCTGCGCAAGTCGCTCAGGGAGGCCGGCATCGACGCCCATGCGGAGGAGAACGGCGTGTTCGTGGCCATGTCCCCCGAGGAGTACTCCAAGAGGGCCCCTATGTTCAAGAGCATGGACCTCTGCTCGTACTACGACGGGGAGCAGGGCGGTGCGATCCTCAACCGCAGGGATGCCCTGCTGGAACGCATCTTCAAGAGCGGTTTCGACAACGGGTATCTCGACAGGGACGGCGACCTGACGGCCCACATCAACAAGGCCCAGTTCGTCGAGATGTATCGCAACGGACTCATCGCCGAGGACGGGGACCGTCTTTCGCTGGTGCTTCCGGGCATGGATGCGGGTTATCGATGGCACATATTATGGCATACTATTAAAATAGTCAATTGCCCTACATTGTGCCAGGTATATTATGGACACCGACGAGGCGTGGGACAAGTTCTGCAAGAACTCCACTCGCATCCAGAAAACCTCGCTATCCGAAAAGCTGGACGCAATGATGGCTGCCATCAACGAGATCAGTACGAATAGCGCTAGGGCTGCTCAGGCGGTTCCTGAAATGATGGGCGACGAGGGTGCGCTGGGTGCCGCCAATGATGCGGCTCAGGCGCAGTCCATAGCGCCCGGGATTCCCCCTGAGATGGGCGGATCTGAGAACATGGAGACTGATGCAATGGCACAGAACATGAATCCGGAGGACCAGATCCCCGGAGCGGGTGCCGACGCGGGTCTGCCGCCCGAGGGCGGTGCACCCGAGATGCCTGTCGGCGAGGACGTCCCTCCTATGGACGGCGACGTACCTCCTGAGGCGGAACCCGCACCCGAGGCTCCCGGGATGACCGGTCCCGAAGGCGGAGAGGACGACGAGATGTCCGACGAGGAGATCGACGCCCTTCTCGACAGTCTGGGCATGGGATCGGGCGCGGCGCCTGCCGAGGACGTTCCCGGCGAGGCTCCCGTTCCGACCGCTCCCGAAGCAATTGGATCTGGAGATCTTCAGACAGCCGCGAACAACCTTATCGCGGCACTGAAACAGGCCGCTCACAAAGCGGTCGATGAGAACAATGCGAGTTATGTCGTCGAGCTCTCCCAAGTGGAGCAAAAGCTCAGCGAACTGCTCGGAGGCATGGTCAACCTCACCGAACCCGACACCACGGCCGGACCCGTCGAAGAGGCGGAGCCCCTGCCTGAGGCCGAGGATTCCGGCGAGGGAGAGATGCCCCCCGTGGACGAGGGCGCACCCGGACCCGTTGACGAGGCCGGAAGCGCACCCGTGGACATGGAGAGCAATGCACCTCCCGAGAAGGAGGGCGAGAGCTCCGAGGAGAAGGCTCCCGAGAAGGACTCCGAGAGCGATGACAAGAAGTCCGAGGACTCCGATAAGAAGGAGGAGAAGAAGGACGACTCCGATGACAAGAAGGACGACGATGACGTGAAGAAGAGCGCGGACCCCGAGGACATCGGAGACCCTATCGCCGATTCCGTCAATGCCTCCATGAGCGGAGACAGCGTCGTCAAGGCACAGACCGCAGGTCCTTCCATGAAGGACATGATGAGTGGAAAAGTGGACATGCTCCGTCTATTCAAGAGCCTGGACGAGGGCTATGTCGATGGTTGCGGCATCAACCCTATCGAGGGTGAGATCGACAACAACTACGTCGACGAGAACAATGCGCTTCTCAAGTCCGACGACAGGATCGTCACCGCAAGAAGCATCTTCGATGTCAAAACCCACTCCGGAGAGAAGGATCCCGATTCGATCGTCACCGCCGATGATGCCAAAAGCATCTCGGGCGACAGTGGAGAGCAGGACCCCGACTCGATCAACACCGCGAAGCCCGCGAAGAAGGTCACTGGAGAGGAGGACGACCACGAGGGAGAGAAGAAGCAGGTTACGCTCGAACGCGTGGAGATGGAACCGGGAGAGTCCAGCGACATGACCATCGAGATGCCTGCACGCGCAACGATGAAGTCCTGCGAGTCGCAGGGCAAGGACATCATGTCCCTTAGAGATATGATGGCCATCATCAAGAGCGAGTCCGGCAAGCCCAGCGCGATGTCGACCGTCAACGGCGATATCGTCACTCCCGAGTTCGGCATAGCGAAATCCCAAGGCAAACCCGCTGTCAGGATGGGACATGGAGTAGATCCGTGGGAAGTTATTCAAAACGATTTACAGGAATACAACGTTTATAAATCAAGGAGCACTTTTTGAGGGTGACATACCATGAATGAGAAAGGAATGTATATCAATCAGGGTGGCAGGCTGACCACCACCTACCCCGAGCAGGCCGCATGCACGTGGGACCAGATCGAGGACTTCTACGCGACCCAGTACAACATCGCGAAGTCCGCCGGTGCCGCCATCTATACGACCGACCGCGAGAACGGCTATACCAACGCCATCTACGGCAAGTATATCACCGCGGGTATGTTCATGAACGACAACATCTTCACTGCGCTCGGTGCAAGGCCGTACCAGACCGAAGGTGTCCGTATCGCTCCGAAGGCCGCCACCTACGGAAAGGCCACCGCCGCCGACATCGCCAGCGGACTGACCGGATTCACCGAGGGCGACTTCGTCGGACTGGGAGCCACCACCGTTCAGGATGGAAAGGTCCCCGATACCGTCAACATGCCTGTCACCGAGATCAGGGAGCCTTCCAAGGACCTGCCTCTCAAGTTCAACTATGGTATGTACCTCTCGTCCATCGAGAACAAGGACGATGTCATCGCCAAGAGGGACTACCTCGACAAGATCTCCAGGAACTACTCCGATCTCGCCGACAAGTCCGTCCTCAGGCCTATCCAGATGAAGCAGCCCCTGTTCCAGGGCGTAGAGACCTCTCTCAACTCCATTTACAGGATCATGTCCGGATTCAAGGAGATCGACAGAGAGGTCGGAGGCGTCACCATCGATGCCGGAATGGTCTCCCCTTACGGAGGACTCACCGCCGACCGTGGTGACATGTACAAGTTCAGGTCCGCAGGCAAGTCCAACATGGACTCCAACCTTCTGGACCTCAAGGGCGGCGTTCTGTCCTTCGCCGACATGAGGAAGATCTACCGTGTCTGTCAGGTCAACTGGGCGGACTCCGGTGCACCCAACAACAAGGCGTGGTTCGTCTCCAATGTCGCTCAGGACAAGCTCGGAGCACTCGCTCAGGCAAACAACACCCTGCTCAACACCGTGTATGTCCAGAGGGACTTCAACGGAGTCAAGACCGTGCCCGGAAGGGACGCTGGTCTGGTCCTCAAGTCCTACAACAACATCCCCATGATCCAGTCCGGAAACATCAACTTCGACTACAAGAACGAGCAGGTTTCCGAGACCGTCTTCGGTGACATCACCCTTGCCGATCTGGACCATATCTGGATGTCTCTCCTGACACCCGTACAGCTCTACACTGCGGACAACCCTGCCATCACCGGAATCCTCCAGGAGATCAATATTCTCCACATGAGGATGGAGACCCGCGTGGACTCCTTCATCCAGCACGGCAGGATCGTCGGTGCAGCGGACGACACGTTCTGATGAACGTGAGGGGGCGCAAGCCCCCACAACACCCCGTTTTCGTTTTTCATATATTTCTCCGGGTTCAAACCCGAGGGGTGCCTTCGGGCACCCCTGATCTCACTTCGACTTGGGCTTACGGGGCTCTTTGATGGCCCTTTCAAGGTCCCATCCACGCTCCAAACGGTGGAGTATGACGTCGGGGGGTATGCCGTATTCACGGCTCCATTGGACGAGCGTCTTGGTGTGCCCATCGATGGTGTAACGTTTGGCCGTGGTGCGATTGTTCGCCTGTCCCTTGCGGGAGATCCAACGGCAGTTGTAGGGGTCGTACCCCTTGTTGTTGTTCACGCGGTCTATGGTCAGGTCCTTCCGATAGCCATGGGACATGGCCCAGTCGTAGAAGTTGTCGAAGTCCAGCCATTCCTCGCACATGGTGATCCCGCGACCGCGGTAGGCCGCGTAGTCCTTGCAACGGGGATTGGTGGTACGCTTCCGTATACCTCTGTGGATGCCCCTCAGACGCTCCCAGTCGGTCCCAGGACCCTTGGGGACGTCCTCATGCGTCTTCGTCCCCTGCGTCCCTTCTTGACCCACGGCGCATCACCATCTCGTTGAGCTTGGGGATATCGACAGCCATGACCCACTTCCCGCAGTTGAGCATGAGGGTGTCACCCTCATGGCCGACATCCGCGCGACCCAGGCAGACTGCGGTGCTCCCTGATCTTGAATCCCATGCATACAGGTACGCGCCGACCAGAAACTGCTCCTGATACGTAGGTAGGGGTGCGTAATCCACCTTCAACCACAACCCTTGGGGAAGGCCCAGCCACTCCGCTCCTATCTTTTTTGACGCGCGGATAACAATACCGATCGCGTTTTGAATACCAGTTTGTGTCTCCGTCCTTCCAACGGTTGTACCTTTGCAGATGTCTTTCAAAGTCAACAGCTCTGCTAACTCCGATGGTTTTGCGGGCCTGTTCTTGCCCGAAGGCGAACCATAGCTCGTCGAAGTCTTTGATGTGTTCATCTTCATCTCTCCGTTCTTCGTATTTCTCCAATTCTTCATCGAAATTGGAGAAGTCCAATCCATCTTGGAACTTCAATCCTAATTCCGATGCAAGGATAAGATGTTTCACCCAGTCCTCGTCATCGAGGATCAGGCTCTTGAAACGTTTGACGTCCAGCTTGTCTGTGTAGAGGTCGTAGGAGCGCATATAGCACATGGCACGGAATGCTATGAACTCGCGGAGGTCCTGTGGGTACAGGTCCCCCATCATCGTCCTGTCCACTACGAACAAGCGATAGTACGGGTCTATCGAGATCATCGGTGCGTCCTGTACGATCTCGTCCCTCAGGGCGACCAGCGATTCCTCTGCGATTTCGTAAACGTCCCCTCTGGCCCAAGCGATCGATGCCAGAAGCCCGCGCACCTCCTTCATGGGGTCATGAAGGGTGTCGATCATGACGTCTCCGTCCTCATCGACTTCGAACAGATCCACCCAGTTCATCCTGAAGCGGGGGTCCTTGATCAGCGCCCGGCCTCTTCCATAGACACAGGTGCTGTATGTCAATCTGAGCAGGACCCTGTCAGGGAGGACGAACGGATCGCCGTCGTACACCCTGTCGATGATGTAGCCCATGAGCCATTCAATAGACTCCCACCTGCTACCGATCCATGCCAGCGAGATGCTGGCATGGATGTATTTCCCCGGAACGAACTCGATATGGGGCCTGAGCGAGACACCCATGCTCTTGTCCCACCTGACCTTGTACTCTCTGAACCCTCTGTCGGGGTCCATCGCACGGAGCACGACGGACATATTGCGGGGAGTCATGCGGCATACGCCCATCTCCCCATAATGGAACTCATAACCTTCCGGAGGCTCTATGGAGGGGCGATCGCGGAGCGCGATGAAGCGAGTGTCCTTATCGTCTTCATCCTCGTCCTCCTCCCACCCTGTCTCCTCCTCTTCATCTGCGGGGGAGCGGTTGAACTCCATCACCTCTCCCCCTCCTCGCTCACAGGAATAGGTAGATGGCTAGAATTATGATGGCGAATGCCGCAGCCCCTGCCGTGATAGCGCTGTGGAGCACGGATTCGTTGCGGGTCTGGCTGAGGTCCCTGCTGTATCTGAGGCGGAAGTCCCTCGACTCTCTGTTGAGGGATTCGATCTGCTGACGGGAGGCCTTGCGCTCCTCTTCCAGTTCCTCTCTGAGCTTCCTGACGGTCTCCTCGCCTCTCTTCATCTTCTCTGCGACGTCGACCATCTGGGCACGCATGTCGTCGATCTGCTTCATGGACGACTCGATGCGCATCTCGCTGTCGGCTATGCGGATCCTCTGCTCGTCGAGCGCGATGTTGGTCGATTTGTTCAGACTCTTCAGTGTGAGTGTCTTGTCTTCAGTCATGTATTCAACTCCTCTTGCCGGGCGGGTTGACGCATACGCGGCAGTCGTAGAAGGCGTATACGAGGTAGGGCTCGAACTTCTCCTCGCCTTCCGGCGTGAGCAGGACGATCCTGATGTGCTCCTTCACGAAATCGCATTCCTCTTCCGTCAGGTCTCTGGGGTATGCGGGGTTCTCAGGCTCGTAACCGAGTATGAGGACGGGGCCGAAGGCCTTCACATCGTCATCCCCCCCTTCCCCGTACAGGATGGGCGCCGTGCATGACGATACCGAGCTCCTATACAGGGCCTTGAACCACTTCCCGTCGTCTCCGCCGATGCGGATGTAGACGGATGCGATCTTAGGTGTCTGGAATATCTCGTTCAGATCCTTGATCGAGACGGATGTCGCGTATGCCATGTCCAGTTGAGGTCCGTTGACGAACACCCCCTGGTACACGTTGTCTATTCCCTTTATGTCCAACGGTGTGGCTTTCATGATTGTACCTCCTTGGAATAGGTTTTCAGAAGGACTCGGAGTCCTTCTTCAGCAGGTCGTAGATGTACTCCATAGTGCAGTCCGCGGCATGGACGAATGAGTCTATGATCGCGCCTGAATGCGGGTTGTACAGTTCCAGCTCCAGCCCCCTGAGCTCATTCAGGTCTGCCTTGAGACAGTCCATGATCACAGTGGCCTTCACTAACTTAGCGAACTTGTACTTTTCTTCATCGTTCATTCTTTGTCCCATCCTATTGTATATCGTTCAATGTTTATTTAGATTTCCGGAGGATCGTATGTGAAACGCCGGTTTTCATCGGAGCGGTTCTCGATGATGATGTACTGCCGAGTGTCAGCGAACTGCTTCCACTTGACCAGTCTCGCCGCTTCCGCCTCCTCCATCGTCTCGAACGTTCCAAGGAGTCTGATCTTCTTGGACCGCTTCGTTATCTCGTACAGGCTGAACGGACGCGGACTCATTATTGTCATTCATCCTCACCTCTTGGCGACCGTACTTCTGCATGTACTCGATCTCCATCTCAAGGTTCCTGATGGCCTTGCGAAGGTCCTCGACCTCCTTCTCGGGGTCCTTGGCACCTGCACGCATGATGTACTCCACGGCACTGGCGCGCCTGTGGGAGATGCCCCATGCGTACAGGATGGGCCCGAGCTCGTATCCGCCCCTGCAATAATGGGAGGGTGAGTTCACGACATCGTTCATCAGATATTCCTCTGGTAGCGGATGGCTTCGTTCACGGCCTTGAGCACCTCGGTCTCCTTGGTGTAGTAGTCGTTCCAGTAGTCGGCCACATCGCCCTTGGAGGCGAAGTGGTCCAGCGAGCACTCGTGCATATCGATCAGTTCATCTATTCTTCTCATTCCGTTTCCTCCTTGTCGTGTTTCTTCATCATCTCTCCGATCCAGTACTCCTCCCCCAAGGCGTAGAGATTGGGGAACCTGCCGCATCTACCCTTCTTCTCCGGGCAGTAGCCTCTCTGACAGCAATTGGGACCGAACAGTTTATCGGCATAGGTGACGACGTCGTATTCGTCGGGGTCGATCTCGACATAATCGTCGAGCCACGTGAGGCCGTACTTCTTCATCTCTGCGACGACCTGTTGGGCCATCATTCCGACCATCCTGCGGCATTCTATCTGGGCCCGGTCGCAACGCCTGACGGCGCAGATCTGGCTCAGGGAGCGGAGATTGAGAGTCACGATGAAGTTGGTGCAACAGGCGTTAGGGAGTATCAGGCGTGCGTCTTCGAGGGCGACCCCCTGAAGATCGGTCATGATCTGATACAGGTCGGCGCACTGCGCCATCCACTTCTCGTAGACCTCCTTGACCTCGGGCTTGGTTGCGATGCTTATAGGGGTGTAGAAGTCGAAGCCGTCCATATCCACGTACCTCTGGGACTGGACGGCCAGCGAGATGTGCCTGTGACGGCTGAACTGTGCCAGCAACGATCTCGACACACCCTCCACGGAGAATGTGACGTTGATGTGCTCCAGAATGCTCAGGTGGCCTGAGGAGCAGGCCGTCTTGAGGGACTTGCATCCCTCCGAGCAGTCGTCCGGAAGCTCTCTGGAGATACAGCACTTGGCCGCCATGTCGGCGATGCCGGGGTCGGTCATGTTGAGCAGCGTGACCTTCATTCCGACCCCTTCCTATCGGTGGAGCCGAAGCCTCCCTTGCGCCCCTCGGTGGGGATGATCTCATCCTCCAGCGTGAGATACGGGAGGAAGATCCCCTGCATGAACGCGGTCCCCTTGGGGATGGTGATCTCGTCATCGGCGGTGAGTCTGGCTTTGATCGTCTGCCTGTAATCTTGATCCACGATCCCGGCGGTGTTGGCCATCCTGACCTTGTGCTTGAAGCCCTGTCCCGATCTGGGCAGGCACATCAGGAACCACCTGTTGATCCACTTGTCCTCTTCGAATGTTGCGTCAGGCATGCCGACGATCGACAATTCAGATGTCATGTACATGCTGAGCTTCTCCTCTCCGTCGAAGGACACGCCCGTGTCCACATCGGTCCACTGGCCGGGGACGAGGTGTATGTCCTCAGGGGCGAAGAAGTCGTAGGCCGCCGAGCCGATCGTGCTCCTCCTCGGGAGCTCATATCCGTTCATTGCTTTCATAATACCATTTCCTCTCCTTGGGGTCCACTGCTCTGATGGTGTCCTCATACGTCCTGATCGCAATAATCAAGGGGTTTGGTTCAGTAGGGTGGGTCTCGGTCCATTTCGCTACCGTTCTGTTCATGGCATCTCTCAGGGCGTCGTAGTGCATCTTCACCCTGTCGAGCATCTCCTCCTTCTCTTCGAGCTCCCTTCTGAGGGCCGCGATCTCCGCCTCCAGCCTCCTCTCCCTGTCGTCGACAGGCACGAGGGGGACCTTGGGATCGGAGTTCTTGATGGCATCCAGAAGAGTCTTGAGCTGGTCGTCGTTCAGCGTGACAATCAGCGGCTTGTCTTCAGTCATCTCCTTTCTCCTCAGTGTCTTTCATGCTGTCGCGGATGCTTCCGAGGACGGCTGACAACTTGAAGTAGATCTTCTCCAAGTCTCTGATGCAAGGCTCATGCTCCCTCATGAGGATGGCATGGGCCTTGCTGATCGACGTCTTGGCAGCCACGACATAGGCGGATGCGGTGCGGAGGTTGATGTACCTCTGCAACCGCTTCACCTCCTCCGGCGTGAACCCCTCAACCGGGATCTCGTCCTCTCCAGCCATGAGGGTCGCCTCTCCTCCGTGCCGAGGATGCTGGACAGGAGAAGGGTGTAGGGGTTGCCCTTGCGGGGTCCGCAGACGTCGAACTCGGTCTCAAGCTTCCTGATCTCTCTGAGGACATAGTCCTTGGTTACGACCCCTTCCGTCGCAGACACCTCGAAGTAATCCTCGGCCAGAAGGTCTGTCTGGCTCGCCAGCCACGGCACGAGATCTCCTTGGACCGTCCTGATGTACACATAGGGCAGGGTCATCTTGCTGTGTCCATCGGGCACCTGGAGCTGGATGTACATGTTCTTGCCGTTCCAGCCCTTCCTTGCGAACCTCTTCGCGGGGTTCTTCTTCATCGCTCTTACAACGTCTCCTATATCCATTCTCATTCCTCCACATCAACGCCTTCATCCCTCATGGCCTCTGAAGCTTCATGTATCCATCTCATGAGGAATGCGATGTGACCCCATTGTTCATCGAACCTGTCATCAGGTTCGAGATCCTCCATGTCCTCGTCCGAATCCTCGATGCTGTGCATCGTGTATGCGAATCTCAGGAGCTCCAGTCCGAGACGGGCAGTGTCCTCGGGAGTGAATGTCCCGATGACATACTGAGCGTCCGGGTTCAGACGATTCTCGTTATCGACGAAATCGATGATGCAACGGTAGGGCTTCCTGCCGTTGCCTCCCCATCCTTTTCCGCTTCCGAACGTGACTCTGAGGTTGCCGAAGACGTCTTCGCTTATGTCCCATGAGCTCATTCGATTCACCTGCTCCATGCCATGCTGATGATGTCTGCGATACGCACCGCCTGCTTGGTGTCTCCGGTCTCAAGGATGCACCACTCATTCTCATTGGAGTGCATCTCTATGCCCTTGACCATCTCCACGGGGTCGTCGACCCTCGCATTGACCGTACCCCATTTGAGGTTCACACGGACCTCGGTCGTCATTCGGATTCCTCCTGCACGACGGCCTCGTACCGGATCTCGGACATGTCCTCCTTCATGAGGGTGATGCGCACGATGTCTCCGGGTGCTATGCCGAGCACCTTGGCTTCGGGCGTGATCGATATGCAATACGATCCGCCGTTCTTGAATACGCTCTTGAGCGTCTCTATGGGTTTCATTCCTCTTCCTCCTCAGGGTCATCCATGTTTTCCAGCTCCTTCAGGTCCTTCTCGTCCCAGTCGAAGCGCCCTGCCATGATGAATGCCTGATCCATGACGGTGTTGCCGACCAGATGTATGAGGTCGTCGCACTCCAGACGGATGCACATGGCCTGCTCCCTGTCGTTCAGCGTGATCATATATCTCGGCTCCGAATTGACGTCGTACTCATAGATGCGGGACAGCGTCAACGAGATGCTGCCGGGACCCAGCTTCTTGGAGACCTCGTACAGCGTCTTGGATGATACATTGGTCATATCTCGTCCTCCAGAACAAGCGTCCAATCCTCTCTCAGGAACGTCCCGAGATCGTAGGACGAGGGGAACCATCTGGGCTCCTGACCCAGCACGCATGACCTCTCCATGAGGACGTCGTTCCTTATGCGATAGACGCATCTGGTGCGCGTATTGCGCATGGCGGCCCCTTGGAGCATGCACATTATGGATTCTGCTCCTTTCATCTCTTCACCTTCTTCTCTCCGAGCGTCCTGTATGCGGCCTCCGCATCGGCACCCTCTCTGAGCTTCTTCTGACTCTCGGTAAGGGCCTGTCCCTTGGGGAGGCCCTTGGTCCCTGCGACCTCCTTCGTGTGCGCAGGGATGATCTTCTCGGGGTAGTAGCGGTACCATGTGTCGGTCCCGCTCATATAGATCAGCTCGATCCCGGGGTAGGTCTCCTTATTCACGAACACACGGACGTTCATCCTGTCCTCTGCCAGCCCCGCACAGGAGATGCTCCTGCAAAGATCCTTCAGCGAGTCCTCTCTGAACATGCGTCCGTTCACAAAAGCGGTCAGCGTGCGTACCTTCCATCCCGAGGGCTTGGCCTCGGAAGCACAGCAATCTGTATTCATCGCGTTCACCATGATATGTAAAAAGGTTTGAGATATAAAATGTTTATCAACAAACGTTGAACTCAATTGATGCACCAGAAGAATGCCGAGACCGCTTCGCGGGCGGCGGCGAAGTCATCCGCGCCTCCTTTGAGCAGACTCTCGTAGACCTCGGTGGCCTTGTGCGTGCGGAACGCACGCTCGGCCCCCTCCTGTCCGAGATGCTCGGCATATTCTTCGAGCTGGCACAGTGCCATCCGGAAGTAGTCGCCTGCTTCCATCGTCATCATCCTCCTTGACAGCATAGAGCATCCACCCGTCGAACAGGTTCTCGCGGATGGAGGAGGGGAGGTCCCCGATGCAGGACACCTCCCTCTCCTCGTGCGATCCGTTCAGGCGGGTGCGCCTGAAGCACAGCCTCATGCCTTGTGCCACCCTTTAGGTACCCAGTATGTCACACGTGCGCCCTTGCTGAGGACGTCCACCTCGCCGCCGGCGTAGAGCACCTTGAGGCGGGCGGATGCTACGGGGAGGGTCAGCCCCGCCTCGCGTGCGATCGTCGCCGTCAGCATGGGCTTGCGGGTCATGTCGAGGACCATGAGTATGGCCTTGTCCATGATGACGCTCTCTTCGAGTCTCTTCTTCTTGTCGCGTGTCGTATAGGTGCTGGGCACCTGTATCCCATCCACTATCATTCCTATCACCACGTTTTGGGAGCGTAAAGGAGTTTGGCGAACCAGTCGCCGATCATGTAAAGGGGTCTGCTCCTACGGAGCTCGCGCCAGCGGGAGTCATGGCCGTTCCCTACCATGTCCTCCTGGTACGCGATGGCGTGGCACATCTCATGCCACAGCACGGACTTCATCATCCAGCCCAGCGGCTCCGATCTCAAGCCCTCTGCGAGCTGGATCTCGGATCTGTCCTTCCACGATGTGCATCTGCCCATCGTCCCGCTTCCGAGCTCGGCGTAACCGAGGAACCTCACGGGGAGCGGAAGGCGATACTCTGCCCTCCAGTCGTCGAGAACGGCCTGTATATCTTCGTCTCTGGTCATATTCATTCCCTGTCGGCATCCAGATACTCTTTCAGGTTCTTCACGGCGCTGTCGATCCTCTCGTTGTTCTAAGGGGCGGGGAAGCGTGCACAGTATGCGAGCGCTTCCGCCAGCTCCGTCGTCAACACCGTGCACTCGCACACGGCGGTGTGATGGACCTCGCAGATGCGGTCCATCGCACGCTTTATGAGGTCGCACTCCTCCAGCAGCCTCTCCTCGTCTACGAGGATGTACGTCATCTACGGTCGCCTCCGAGTTCCGATACAGTCCTTCTGCAAGACTCCACATGCTCCTCGACGGCCTTCTCAAGCTCCTCAAGGCTTCCGAGGACCTTCTCCCTGAGTCTCACGCCCTCGGATAGGGGCCGGTCGGGTTGCGTCGCGAGGTAGATGCAGATGCCATCTACTTCGTGTATGATGCGCTTCAGGTCCTGAAGCATCTCCTCCGACCTCTCCTTCTCATTCTTCGTGTGTTTCTTCAGACTCTCTGCGAACAGGATCTCCTCTTCCTCACTCATGATCCTCATTCCTCGTCCCTCCGATTCGAATCATCTGTCTGCTTCGAGTTCCACTTGGCTGCGGCATCGACTATGTCGGAGCCGCACACCATGTTGTCACCGCATGGTCCATTGGCACTGCGTCCGCATCCTATGCCTGCACCCATCGGGAGGATCATCCAAACCGGTTTCTCTCCGCAGTACCTGCAATTCAATATCTCGATCTTGGTCATTCCTCTTCCTCGTCGTCTTCGTCGGGCAGGACCTCCCACTCCTTCGAGAAGTCGGCCAGCGTGATGGGGTGGTCCCCCTTCCACTGCTTCCTCAGCAGGTTGCCGTCGAACCAGTACCTGAGATCCTTGTGTCTGATGGTACTCCCGGCGAGCAGTGCGCTGACGACGGTCAGTGCATCGTACTCGTTCTCGACGATCTCATAGGGCAGGTCCAGGTTGATGGACTCGCAGGGTCTGATGCTTCCGCACTCCGTGATTACCAGAAGGCGTCCCTCCGGGTCCAGCATGAACATCCTTCCGTCGGCCTTGTAACCTGTGACTCTGACCGTCTTGCCGGTCATCAATGCGTTCATAGTCTCTCTCGCGTTCATTCGTTCATCTCCTTAGCTTTCTTTCATAGTCGTATCTTCTGAGCACGATGACCAGGTCTTCGCACTTATCTGCCAGCTCCTTGCCGTTGTCCTCCACATCCAGGTGCCACTGCATCTCTTCGATCAGGTTGAGCATGGCGCACTGGATCCTTATCAGCGTCACCCTGTCCGCCTCATGGTCCACGAGGGGGATGGGCATGGCGTCCAGGATCAGGTTATAGGCCAGGAACATCACGGCATTCGTTGCGGTCTCGTCGCCGTTCTTCAGGCGCTTCAGGGCCTCGATTTGATACGTGCTCGGTTCCATACGAATCATCCCTTGTCTCGTCGGTCTCCTCTTCTTCGTCTTCTGTCTCGTCGTAGGACCTGATGGTGAACCCCGTGTTGCTTCCGGGTACGGCTCTGACGCCGCTGAAATCCCTCAGGGCATTCAACTGACACTCGGCTCTTATCCTGTCTATCTCGGCCTCTCCTATCACCATCTCGTTCCAGATCTCCAGCGGGGTCTTGGACGAGTCATCGTTGACCGAGGTCACGGTGTACCTGCACTCGGGGCAGGTCATCGTCAACATGCGGGACAGGAAGTCGGCTCTGATCACTATGTCGGTACCGAAGTGGTTGCACTTGGGACAGGGCATAGGGTAGGTCATTCGAGCTCCCTCCCAGGTATAATGCGCTTGCAGTGCCCGGCCTTGAAGTACTCCATCGAACCGGGCATGGGTTTGTAGCTGTCGCAGTGTCCGGTCTGCTCCTGCTTCCCGTCGCTAATGTCCGTGATGCATCTCCAGAAGAAGGAGAACTCAGGGCAGGTCGGCCAGCCCCCCATGTTGTCTTTCTTGTAGATGCACGTGTCGCATTGCCATTCGCTCATTCGTCTTCCTCCTCCTTCTCCAGCCCTCCCACGGCATAATTCCCCAGTGTGTCAGTCACCTTGCGGAAGATTTCACTCAGCTTTATCGTCATCTCCCAAAGGGCCTGCGAGTCCTCTTCGAAGCCGGCCCCTCTTATGGCCATCCTTGCCAGTTCCAGAGTCCTGCCAGCCTGGTCGAGACTGCATGACGCCTGGACCAGATCCTTAGTCCTCTGGTCGTATGTCATTCCTCGTCCTCCCATTGCGTCAGATCCGCCTGTCTCGGATAGTCCAGGGCCTTTCCGAGTTGGGCGAACAGCGACTGCTCCTCCGTGCTGAATCCCTCCAGGTGTCTGATGTGCATGCGGATGGACGCACCCGAAATGGGATTGCGCTTGATGACATCGAGATCGGTCATCCCACCACCTCCCACATGTCATCGAGAGCGCCGATATTGATGTGTGCCATCTTGCCCGGCCCGCTTCCGTCCATCGGTTTGAAGTATATCCTCTCCACATCGGCCCCAGGTAAATGGTGCTCGGTGATGTAGTAGTATATGCCCGGGTCGCTGCTCCTCGCCACCTTTTTGCCGTCCTTCATTGCCTTGTATGCCTCCTGGAAGGTCAGAGGATACGGGTCGGAGATCTCTATGACATTTTCCAGATATCCCAGATGCTTCCACGGTAAGTCCTTGTAACGGAACATCCAGTTGTCGCCCTCCATTCTATATGAATGGTCGGACGTGCTGACGACCCTGCCCTCCAGAAGCGCGACGAGTACTTCTCTCTGCGTTATCATTGTTCTTCCTCCCACTCGTCCTCTTCATCGACCCCCACGGGGGCCTTGACCCACTTGAATACGATCTCGCAATGAGGACAGTAGTAGGCGACCTCGCCTGTCGCCTCATAGATTTCCATCAACAGTTCTCCGCACTTGTGGCATTTCATTTCGATCCATTCTCCTTGAAGTATCTCCCGTTGCACACGGAGCACAGCGCTTTCTTTCCATTCCTCCCGAACGACCAGCCCTTTTCGCGGAACTCCGCGATCATCCGGGCCTTGGACTTGGTCATAGGGAGGTCGTTGTACGCCCCGCAGCGATTGCATTCGATCCAGATTCTCTTACTCACTCTCACGCTCATTCCACTCTCTCCATCATCTTGTGCCCCCGCCCGTTGCATACGGGGCATAGCGCTCTTTTTCCAAACGACCAGCCCTCCTTACGGAGCAGCTTCATCATCTCCTTCTTGGGGATCGATGCCGTCTCCCAGAAACGACACCGGTCGCACTGCACTTCATTCATGATATCCCTTCTCGAACTCCTCTTTGAACGCCTTGTCGCATCTCATGAGATCGCGCATCAGCCATCTCACCTCGTCCCATTCGAGCCAGCACCTGCGCTCCTTCAGCCGGTCATCCCAGATGCTCAGGGTCAGGCGACCGTCCTGCATGACATGGACGTTTATCTGGAGGTCATCGGACAGGTCATAGGTCATCAGAGTCATTCGTCATCATCCTCGCATGAGATTTCAAACATGGTATCCCAATCGAGGATGATTTCCTGCATGGGGATGCCCTCGATGTGATCGACGAGTCTCTTCGACGCGATGCTATTCGCATCGTTCCCATCGTCTATGTAGACGTCGCAGAAGGTCCATGTGTCGTCGTGTTCGGAGATGGCGACATCGACATCCACACCTGCGGCCTTAGTGAACTCCTCCTCCAGCGACCAGAGCCTCCTGAGGCTCACCCCGTTGAAGACCTTGATGGCGATGTATGTCATTGCGCCACCCTCCATCTGGCAGTGAAATGGTCGTCGCACAGCTCGACGATGTGGCCGTTGGCCTTCGGTCCGAGCCTGTCGGTCGGCTCTCCTGCGACGATCCGCTTCTTGGCGTTCATCCAGAAGTTGAACTCCGGTGCGATCTCGCACTGGCAGATCTTGCCGGCACGCATGTCGGCCAGCGCATCCTCGAAGGACAAATCCCAATCATCTTTGATCTCGGCGCCGGAGAAGATGTTGCTGATCTGCCACGGCTCCGTGGTCCAGGGGAAGTACCTGATCATCAACTCGCCACCGGGATTCAGGGCGTAATCTATGTCCCCGCAGGTGATGATCTTGTTCTGGAGCAGTGCGCGCATCGCTTCCATCTGTGTCAGTGTCATTCGCCCATCCTCCTGTTCGCCTTCGCTTTGAATCCGTCCACCCATCCCGCGTCGGGGAAGTCGATGTCCCACGCATCGATCATCATGCAGAATCCGCAGCTGCAGGTCACAGTGATGGTCTCGACAGCCGACAATGACTCGGCGTAGATCTCGGACGCCTGACGGCGGTCCGGCTCGGCCATCTTCTCCCAGTCCTCCGGGTAGGCGATGTTGCTCGGGTCCCTAGCATGCTCATAGTCGTGCATCGTCTCAAGGTCCCCTATGCGCTCGCCACCGCAATCGTAGAACTGGATGTTGTGCATAGTGAGCTTGCGTCCACATATCGGGCAGGGCCTGAATCCGTCAGGACTTTTGTGCATCATCTTCTCCCACTTCTCCGCCTTCGTTTGGAGTTCGGTATAGCGTATCTTCTTCATTCGTCATCCCTCGGGTTCATATCTCCTATGTTCTTCATCATGACCGCGGAGATGAAGAGTGCGAGGTCATTGTCATCGCAGACGTAAGAGGGCTTCCTGATTCCGCATCCCATGCACTCCACGACGATCTTGGATGTGTTGGTGCCGTCGATGTGCGCGATCCTCACGTCCATCGGGTTCTTGCAACACGGGCAGTCCGGCCTCGCTTCCTTCATCATCCTTCTCTCCTTGATCATGGTCGCGTTCCACCTGACGCCGAGATCGTCAGCAGCCATCACACGACCGCACTTCGGGCAGGTGATGGTGCAATCACAGGACTCGTCCATGCCTACCCCTCTCCAGCGGGCATATACTTTGACATCCCTGCATCCGCAGGTGCACGGCTCCAGACCGTACTGGTTCCTGTCGGTCTCCTCGCCCTTGGGGACGAACAGACCGCAGTCCGCCTTGTAGGATATGTTCAGTCCGGTACCCCTGCACGGGGCGCACCGATCGTTCCATCCTTTGCTTTCATCATACCATGTGCAGTCCTCGCAGGGCGCATTCCTCAATCCCATGTGTATCCCTTCTTGTTCCACTCGTCCTTCAGGTCGTTCCACTTGTACCTCTCCAGCTCCTCCAGCGTCTTGGGCGTGGTGATTGTGACCACGTGTTTGGCGATGTATCTCTGGAGATCCAGGTTCTTCTTCTGGAGGTCCTGCATGTGCTGGGCCTCCTCGTTCTTGAACCACTTCATGAGGTCGTCTGCACACCCCTTGCACATGTGCATGGATGCCGAGCGATCCCAGTAGATGTCACCCCTGTTGCGGATCTCAGCCCAAGGCTCGTTTATCTCGACGCCGCACCTATCACAGACCATCGTCTCCTTGATCATCGCTCCACCTCCCATGCTTCGACCTTCTTGACATCTCTGAGGTTGATGAGGATGTCCTGTGTGACCAGCACATCTCCGCGCACGCTCAGGTCGTCGAGCCTCGAAACCGAGATGTGAGGCGAACGGATGCTCAGGCTCCACGGCATCTCGTACCCGCTCATGGGGGTAGCATAGATCCAAGTGTAGTCGTCGCAGGAGATCTTGAAGCCCTTGCGATCGCTGATGTATGCTCCGACGATGTATGCTCCATTCATCGCTCCACCTCCCTGGGGTCGATCAGCACGGCTCTCGACGTGTCGATCATGATGCCATGCGCGGTCAGGAAGCGCCCTCCATTGAGCGCTTGGAGGACGCAGCTCTGCTCGACGGTGATACCGCTCGGCATCTCCATACAGACCCGTCACGGCCTGTCTCCTCCCCTGTGCTCCACCTTCACCACGGTGCCGTCCTCGAAGACGAGGTCGAAGGTCCTGCGGTCGCGGATGGACTCCGAGACCAGCTCCTCAGTTGTCATCTCTTCCACTCTCCTACTCTCACCACGTCGATCTTGATGATCGCGCTGTTCCTGATGAAAGACTCCTTGACGTCTCCGGCCACGTCCTTCAGCGTGTACGATTTGGGCTGGAGCATCACATCCCTCGCGGTCTCCATGGCCTTCACGTAGTCGTTGTACGAGCGGGAGAACGTCTCGCCCGTCACGAGCGTGAACACGAGCTTGAATCCGCTCATTGCTCCGCCTCCATCCTCCCGACGAGGTCGGGCCAGCCCATGCACTCGCATGTGCGCCTGTCCTCCTTGAAATCCCCTGTGGGTCCGGACATGTGCAGGCGCATCATCCTCGCCCACATCTCCGCGTACACGCTCTCGGGGGTACGGTTGCACCCCTCCTTCTCTGCTCTCTTCTTCACCATATCTTTTCACCCCGGTATGCCTGATACATCTCCTTCTCCTCCTCTCCATGTATGCCTTCATCAGTTCATCGGGCTCGTCCGTCTCGCAGTCGACCCCGCACCCGATGATGACGGGAATGCTGTTCATCCCGTCGACGGGTGCGCTGTCGCCTTTGTGTCTTGCAATGACGTCGTCGATGCGCTTCAGGTACTCCTCGGAAGTCGTCTCGAAGTCGGTCATCTCCTTCTCCCCCAATCCATGTATGATCCTCTCCCCCAGTCCATGTGTGATCCCATCAGCCCGTCGGATTCGTCGGATCCGCCATCGAACCCGATCCCGGCGAAGAATGCTCCCAGCACCGCGACCACGATGACGAGGGTGAGTGCGAGCAACAGTCCGGTCATGCTCCGTCCTCCACCTTCTTCGTATACACCATGGCACCCACGAGCAGCGTTCCGTTGACGACCCTCACGCAGTCGATCTCGGGGATCATGCTCTTGACCATGTGGCCGTTGCGCATGGCGTCCTCGATGACGCGGAGGCGTGCCATGGCGTCGGCCTTGGTGCCGAACACCTCGTGGATCATCAGCGCGCTCTCCTGCACGGGGTATGCGCACACGTGGTACTCGACCCTCTCCATCGGTACCACCTCCGCTCGCTCAGGGGCGAGCCGGGCACGGCCTTGAAGGGTTTGCCGCCGACCTCTCCCTTGGGCCGGGGCTTGGGTCCGGGCTTGGACCGGGCCTTGGTCTCGGGCTCGACGGTCTGCGAGGGGAGGGGGACCGGGATGGTGCGTGTCCTCACGAGCATGGTCTTGGCGAAGGCGGCCTCGACACGGCCCTCAAGGGTCTCGGCGACGATGCGGCCGTCGTCGATGACGGGGGTGCCGAGGAAGCGCAGGGTCATGGTGAAGTGGCCGTTGCGCATGGCGGTGATGCGCCAGCACCCCGATCCGACAGGCTCGAAGGCGATGGTCGCGGGACCGTCGATCAGCTTGAAGGGCTCCTCTTCGGTCAGGTACCGCTCGATATCGCGGGCGGAGACGGCCATCTCGCTCCTCTCCTTCGGAGGTGTCGTCGGACCCGTCCCCGGCAGGGGTGTCGGCCTTGTCCCCGTCCCTGCGCCAGATGTCGAGGTCGTCGACGGCCTTGCTGACGGGGTCGAGCTGGGCGACGAGGGTCCCGCAGAGCTCGACGGCCGCGTCCCTCGTCTCTTTCCATGCGTCCCTGCCGACCACGTCCTGGAGGTCGAGGGAGGAGAGCTCGCGGCAGAGCTCGATGACGGCCTCGCAGATCGTCATGTAGCGGGTGCAGGTGCAGATGCGCCATATCTCCGCGGAGGGCCTGGGTGCGTGCTCGCGGCCGTCGTCATCGCCGCAGGGGTCCTGGCAGTCGCGATCGTCGTCATCGCAGCCGCATCCGCAGCAGGGCCCCTCGCGGGCGTTCTGAGACACGCCGTCCCCTTCAGGGATGTGGGAGTCGTCGGAGGCGTCGGAGGGCCTTGAGCGGGCTCTACGGGGTACGCACAGGGTTATGACCTTGGCGAGCACAGTCGAAGCCTCGCGGTCGGTGCAGTCGCGGTCGTCGTTCTCGCGGATGACGAACTCGTCGGATCCGCGTATGTCGTCTTTTGTTCCGTTCTTATCCATTTATGTCACCTCTTAGTGATATGTAAGGGTGTTTCAAGGTGTTTGGTTGTACTAATGTTGTACGATGTATAAATAAAGTCGGTCCATCGACGGCCGGGAGGGTCGGGGGTGGAGCGACGGCGATGCGGTGAGCGTGAGTGAAGGGATGGGATGGGATGGGTGGGCGCGACGGGACGGTGTCCCGAGCAACCGCGAGAGACGGCTTGTATCTTCTTGACCTCAAAGACCGCGCCCATGATATGCGTCGAGGCCGGCACCTTTCGTCGGGACGGTGGGGGATCCGGGCGCTCTATCGCCCGAGGCTCGGGTAAAAAGGTGTATGAAACCCCGACCGGCCGTGCATGCACGGTCGACCCCCATGTTGTCTCGAATGGTCCGCAAGGCGTTCGGAAGGTGTTTGGGATGGTAAGGCGTTTCGGGATGGCGGAATAGGTTCGGATGGTTGCGTATGACGGATCGCAGTTGCATCCGCACAGAGGACATCGCGTCACTCGTAGAAATAATTTCCGGTCATCCTCACACACCCCGATGCTTCATGGGGTCAGAGGTAGCGGAGGGCGCTGTCGGTGTCGAGGATGGGGAGGAGGGTGCCGTCGGAGGGGATGGAGATGGGGC
>ERZ1034992.67-NODE-67-length-71766-cov-11.725091_pt1 | contig 71766 bp, 70 predicted proteins | sample MGYA00520695_ERZ1034992 | MGnify/ENA primary metagenome ERZ1034992 (study PRJEB33766, sample SAMN09781778) | gut metagenome | biome: gut microbiome | host: Homo sapiens | place: Madagascar | study: EMG produced TPA metagenomics assembly of the PRJNA485056 data set...
AAACAGCGACTTGCCAAAATTTATTGTGTCACAAATCATGTTTTTATGACACATTCTTGATATGTTATTTTTTGGGAGAGGGCGTGGCTTGTGTTTCGGATAACCGTGTACAGTAGTGCCGGAAGGCCATTTTGCCGTATGGAATATGTCTGAATATGATTGGCTTGCCAGAGTCGCTGCACCGACATTTGTGTCGGTTTTGAATATAATAGATTCCGGTTCATGTAACAGGTTGGAGCGGTTTCATATTTCACTCAAAAAACAGGTGTCTTTATGGTGGATGCAATGATTGTCATTACCGATTGTAATCATGTAAATATCGATGAAGAAAAATCGGTTTTCGAAACGGCCGGGATTCCCTACAGACTGTTCCAGTGCAAAACGGAAGATGATCTGATTGCAAATTGCAAGGGTGCTGTCGCTGCATGCAATCAGCGTGCCCCGTTTACCGAAAAAGTGTTTGCTGCGCTTCCGTCACTGAAGATGGTAGTCCGTTATGGCGACGGTGTGGACAATATCGATCTTGACGCAGCCACGCGTCATGGTGTGCAGATATGCAATGTGCCTGATTATGGTACTTCGGAAGTCGCCAATCATGCATTGGCGTTGATGCTGGCGATCACCCGGAAGATATGCCAGGCGAATGATCAGGTCAGGGCAGGACGATGGAATTATGCCGAAATGATCCCGATCCAGCATCTCGCCAATATGACCGTTGGCGTGATAGGCCTTGGTCGCATCGGACTCGCGTTTGCGCGGCGTGTTCATGCTCTCGGTTGCCGGGTGATCGGTTTCGATATTTTTACCGATCATGTCAAGGGGGATCCGGAGTGTTCGTTTATCGAGCTCACATCGGAAGAAGATGTCATTGAAAGAGCCGACGTACTTTCCTTGCATTGTAGTCTCAATGCACAGGATGCCAGAATGATGAATGCGGAAAGTTTCGCCAGAATGAAACGGGGGGCCATGTTTGTCAATGTGACGCGGGGTGGGCTGGTTGAGGAAGCCGCGCTCGCCGATGCGTTGAAATCCGGTCATCTGGCCGGTGCGGGTGTGGATGTTACCAGCAAGGAACCTTTACCGATGGACAGTCCATTGCGTTCTGCACCGAATATTGTTATTACGCCACATATGGCATGGTATTCGGTTCAGGCGGAATCGAATCTCAAGACACGGTGTGCGGAAGAGGCCGTACGTGGTTTCAGGGGAGAAAAGCCACGTTGTCCTGTTAACAAACTGTAGGGAGTGAACCGATTGTCAAAAGGGCCATTACGTCAGTAATGGCCCTTTTGACAAGGATAATTTTATGAAGAAGCGAAACGGGCCATTCTTTTAATGGAGTAAACTGTTTATCGGATTGAAATGCTGAAAAAACATGAATCATGTCGTTTTCCGGTTTTTTCAAGCAACACTGCGCCAGTTATTTTGCAAAATGCAAAAATTATGGTAGGCAATTTCTTCGAAAAATCTGTATAATCCTGTTTTGGACACATAGGAAATACCATGCGACTACTCAAAAAGGCACTCACATTCGATGATGTGCTTCTCGTTCCGGCGTATTCCGCCGTTCTTCCCAAAGATACCGTTTTGAAAACCCGTTTGACGAGAAAGATCTCGTTGAATATTCCCTTGCTTTCTGCCGCGATGGATACCGTGACGGAATCGTCTCTGGCCATTGCCATGGCAAGACAGGGGGGAATCGGTATCATTCACAAAAACATGACCGCTCTTGAGCAGGCAAGGGAAGTGGCCAGGGTCAAACGGTTTGAAGCAGGGGTCGTGACCGACCCGATCACCATTCCGCCGGCTATGAAAATCCGTGATGTTATCGCCCTGTCCAGGCAGCATGGCATCAGCGGCTTTCCGGTTGTTGAAGGGCGAACGGTTGTCGGCATTATCACCAACCGCGACTTGCGTTTTGAGGAAGAACTGGATGCACCGGTTCGCGACAAGATGACACCTCGTGAAAAACTGGTATATGTCAAGGAAGGTGCTTCTCTTGATGAAGCCAAACGTCTGATGAACCGCAGTCGTCTGGAACGTGTACTGGTCGTCAACGATGCATTTGAATTGCGTGGCCTGATTACCGTGAAGGATATCCAGAAAACGAACGATTATCCGCTGGCTTCCAAGGATGGATATGGCAAACTGCTCGCAGGTGCCGCTGTCGGTGTCGGGCCGGATAATGACGAACGTATCGAATTGCTGGCCAAGGCCGGTGTCGACGTTCTTGTCGTCGATACAGCGCATGGTCATTCCCAGGGTGTTCTCGATCGTGTCAAATGGGTCAAGACGCATTATCCGAGTATTGAAGTGATCGGCGGCAATATCGCGACGGCCGATGCTGCCAGGGCCCTGCTGGATCATGGCGCGGATGCGGTCAAGGTCGGTATCGGTCCGGGGTCGATCTGCACTACCCGTATTGTTGCCGGTGTCGGTGTTCCCCAGATTACAGCGATTTCCGATGTCGCCGATGCGTTGCAGGGTACGGGTGTTCCCTGTATTGCGGATGGCGGTATCCGTTTTTCCGGAGATATTGCCAAGGCACTGGCAGCCGGTGCGTCGACCGTGATGATGGGCAGTATGTTCGCCGGTACGGACGAGGCTCCGGGCGAAGTCATTCTCTATCAAGGCCGCAGTTACAAGGCCTATCGCGGTATGGGCAGTGTCGGTGCCATGCAGCGTGGTTCCGCTGACCGTTATTTCCAGGATGAAGCGGAACACCAGCCGGACAAACTGGTTCCGGAAGGGATCGAGGCCCGTGTTCCATACAAGGGCAGTGTCAATGCCATTATCTTTCAGCTGATCGGCGGTGTCCGTTCCTCAATGGGATATTGCGGTTGCAGGACGATTGACGAGATGCGTGAAAAGGCTGCTTTTGTTGAAATCAGTTCCGCGGGTATGCGTGAGTCTCACGTTCATGACGTTCAGATCACCAAAGAGGCGCCGAACTACCGTCTTGAATAATGCAAGATCGTACAGGGCCGGGTTTTCCGGCCCTTCACGTTTACAGAATCCGTTTTTACAAGAATTTTCCATGCATTCCAGAATACTCATTCTCGATTTCGGTTCACAGGTTACCCAGCTGATTGCGCGTCGTGTGCGTGAAGCCGGTGTTTTTTCGGAAGTGGTTCCTTATGATGTGGGGACCGGTTTTATTCGTGATTATGCCAGGGACGGTTCTCTCAGAGGGATTGTTCTGTCAGGTGGTCCCAACAGCGTAACGGAGGGAGATACGCCGCGCGTTCCACAGATCGTGTTCGAGCTCGGCGTTCCGGTACTGGGTATTTGTTATGGCATGCAGGCTATGGCTGAACAGCTGGGCGGAAAGGTTGAAAATGGCAAGGTCCGGGAATTCGGTTATGCGGAAGTGCGTACAAGCAATCATACCCGTCTGCTGGAGGGAATTGCCGATTCCGTTCTGGCAGATGGTTCATCGCTTCTCAAGGTCTGGATGAGTCATGGTGACAAGGTGACCGGGATGCCGCCGGGATTCAAGGTCATGTTGTCCAATGTAGCCTGTCCGATTGCCGGCATGGCGGACGAAACGCGGAAATTCTATGCCGTGCAGTTCCATCCGGAAGTCACTCATACTTTGCAGGGGCGGGCGATTATCAACCGGTTCGTGCATGAAATCTGCGGTTGCCAGTCTGACTGGAATATGCCGGATTACGTTTCCGAAGCCGTTGAAGCCATACGGCGGAAGGTCGGAAAAGACGATGTCATTCTGGGATTGTCCGGGGGGGTCGATTCCAGTGTCGCCGCTGCATTGATTCATCGTGCGATCGGCGACCAGCTGACCTGTGTGTTCGTCGATCATGGCCTCTTGCGATTAAATGAAGGCAAGATGGTTATGGATATGTTTGCGCGCAATCTTGGGGTGAAAGTCATTCATGTGGATGCTACGGAACAGTTTATGGGAAAACTGGCCGGGGTAACCGATCCGGAGGAAAAACGGAAAATCATCGGTCGCGAATTTGTTGAAGTATTCCAGACCGAGGCAGCGAAAGTCAGCAATGCCAAATGGCTGGCGCAGGGAACGATTTATCCTGATGTCATCGAAAGTGCCGGCAAGGGGAAAAAGGGACAGACCATCAAGAGCCACCATAATGTCGGTGGTTTGCCGGATACCCTGAATCTGCAACTGCTGGAACCGCTAAGGGAATTGTTCAAGGACGAAGTGCGCGAGTTGGGACTGGCTCTCGGATTACCGCGCGAGATGGTGTATCGTCATCCTTTCCCCGGACCCGGTTTGGGTGTCCGTATTCTGGGTGAAGTGAAGAAGGAATATGCCGATCTGTTGCGGAAAGCGGATGCCATTTTCATCGAGGAACTGTGGAATGCACCTTCCGGGCTGTTGTCGGAAAAAGGGGAACCGTTGAGCTGGTACGATGCCACCAGTCAGGCGTTTGCCGTTTTCCTGCCGGTCAGGTCGGTCGGAGTGATGGGGGATGGCAGGACTTATGAGTATGTCGTTGCCCTGCGTGCGGTACAGACGCAGGATTTCATGACAGCCCAGTGGGCGCATCTGCCTCATGAATTGCTCGGGAAGGTTTCCAACCGGATCATTAACGAGGTCAGAGGCATCAATCGGGTCGTTTATGATATATCAGGAAAACCGCCTGCCACGATTGAATGGGAATAAACCGGATTCGCATATACCAGAACCCTGTCGATACGACAGGGTTTTTTGTTTTGTCGTATCGAGGTTTTATCGAAGCGTAAAGCCCGAAAGATTTCATTAATGTTTTCTTTCCGGCAATGAAAAGAAATTTTGCAAGATACGGATAATGATATTTTGTATTCATAAATGGTTGAAATTCGATTCCATGCATCCGGAACGGATTTAATAATAAAAGTTGAGTGTCAATATATTGTCAGGATCATAAAGTTCGTGTCATTTTTATAATGAATCGTGGTTTCACTTGTACAGAAAAAATCTTCTATTATTGAATGAGACAGCGATAATTCAAACAAAAATAATTCAACGAGAGAAGAATTAAAAAATAAGTACATTTTCAATGGAAATAGTTGTAAATTTAATGTTCTGAAGTTGCGATTTGTTGGAGTAAACGGAAATTTCATGATCTATATCAAAAGTGGATGCATTGCAAAAATCATAATTTCTATAGTGTAATTTTTTCACTGATATGTTGAAGTGTTTCTTTGGTGCAGGTTTGAAAATCTTCTCCGGATACCCAGTTTAAATTCGCGATAATGTTTGTTTGCGAAAGAGAATGAAAAATATTGTTCTCTTCAATCGAAAAAGAGAATCCTGACACATGCTGAGTTATATTTCTGATTTGAAGATGAAAGAAAAAGGACGAAGGTTATTCTGTTCCTTGAAATGCGGCCTGATTTGCTGTTTTATGGCTTCATTGTCCGTATTGGTGATTGCGCTGGTTTTTGATTCGGTCGATGGTATTGTCGATCTGGAAATTTATATCCAATATGTTTTTGCATCGGCATTCGTGTTGTTGTTTTCTTTTGTCATTCTTTACCTGTTTCGATTTTTCCCGCTGGCAAGATCCGGACTGAACTGGAATAATCGTTCCTCAATCATCATTATTAAAAAGCACTTCATGGCTTTTTTTGCCGTTTCCCTGATTGTTTCGATAATCGCTTATCTGGTTTTTTTATATCTTGCCAGAAACCAGAGTGAAAAGGTTGATCTGAATCTGGCGCGGATTGCCAAAATGCAAGTAAAACAGGTGAACGACTGGCGGAACAGGCAGGCTTACCTGTCGGAAAGATATGCAGGTGATGTCAGGATTATTCATGAGGCGAGAGGTTTCGAAGAAAAAATGAACCGGCTTGGGAACCGAATGAAAAAGGGTATCGCTGGCGAGATCGGGGGAGATCCTGAGGTTCAGAGTATTCACAAGCTTTTTTCGTTGACAGGACGTTATGATCTTGTCAATGTGCTCAAATACAGGCGGGTCTGGATGGGACCACCCAAAAAGATAAAAGACATAAACGGAAAATGGCTCAATGTGCTGACGATGTATGTCCCTTTTCTGAAAATGAAACCTGAAGGCAAGGAAGCGGGAATCAAAACGCATTATGTCGATCCTTCCGATTCGCTGATTCCCAGGCTTTCGGTTTTGCCGGCGATCGGTATGTCATCCAGAGTTTTTCTTTTCAGCCGTTATGGTGAAGAGATTGTTGTTTTGCGCAATTCATCGAATGACCATGTTGTTTATCCATTGAAACTGAGTGAGTCGAGTCGGGAACAATGGTTAAAGAAAATGAGTGATGGTGTACAGGGTATTTTCCATGAACTGGATTATCGTGGAAAACGTGTCATCGGTTATGTAGAGAAAATTCCCGATTCAGACTGGTCGTTGATGATCAAGATGGATGAACGGGAAGCGTACAGTCAGATCCGGCAGATGGCGTGGTACATTCTTTCGATCGCTTTTTTGCTGACGGCTATGGCCGGGCTGGCACTTTTTTTCGTATTGCGTCATCGGCATATGCAACATCAAACGGAGCGATTGAAAATGGGATTGAAACAGAAAGCGATACGTCAGCACTATGATTATCTGAGCAAGTTTGCCAATGATGTCATTATTCTGATGGATGGAGACGGAACAGTCATCGAGGCAAACGACCGTTCGGAAAGAATGTTCGGCAAGGTCCGTTCCGAGATGATAGGTGAAAATATCAGAACGGTGTTCGATCTGAAAGATGATTTCGCTTTCGAGGAAAAATGGAATGATCTGGAGGAAGAAAAAAGCCTGATTTTCGAAGCGTATGGACAACATACGAATGGCAGTATTTTTCCCGTCGAAATCAGTTCGAGGGTTATCGAAGCTGACGGCCGTCTGTTTATCCAGTTCATTATACGTGACATATCCGAAAAGAAAAAAGCGGAAGAAATGGTCTGGAGACATGCGAATTTTGATCAGATTACCGGTTTGCCCAACAGGCGGATGTTTTCGGAAAGGCTGTTTTTTGAAACACGCAAGGCGCAGAGAGCGGGGTCTTCTGTCGCTCTCATGTTTCTTGATCTCGACCATTTCAAAGACGTCAATGATACGATGGGACATGGTGTCGGCGATCTTTTGCTGAAAGAGGCAAGTGACCGGCTGAGATTGTGTGTCCGCGAGACCGATACCGTGTCCCGGTTGGGTGGAGATGAATTCACTGTAATCCTGGCCGATCTGGGAGATTTCAAGGATGTGGAGAGAGTGGCACAGAATATTCTTGATGAACTGGCGGAACCCTTTGCTCTGGAAGGACAAACGGTTCATATTTCTGCCAGTATCGGTATTACGTTTTTTCCGGAAGATGCCACCGATACCCATGATCTGATGAAAAACGCCGATCAGGCGATGTATGCCGCAAAAAGTCTGGGAGGAAACCAGTATCATTATTTCACACAGTCCATGCAGGAAGCGGTGATACAGAGAATGCACATGATCAATGACTTGCATGTCGCTCTGGAAAACAATCAGTTCGAGACAGTGTTCCAGCCGATTGTCGATCTGAAAACAGGCGGGATCTGCCGTGCCGAAGCATTGATCCGCTGGCATCATCCTGTTCGCGGTGTTATCAATCCGGCCGCATTTGTACCACTGGCGGAAGATACAGGTCTGATTCAGGCTTTTGGCGACTGGGTTTTTCTTGAGGCGGCCAGACAGGCTGCAAAGTGCAGACGATATATCCCCGATTTTCAAGTAAGTGTCAATATTTCTCCGGTCCAGTTCAGGAAGGGCGGTATCGATACCGATGTGTGGTTTGCCCATCTGAAGAGTCTGGATCTTCCGCCTGAAGCGATCGTGATCGAGATTACCGAGGGATTGTTGCTTGAGATTGACGAAAGTATTACCGATCAGCTTCTGGCTTTACGTGATGCCGGTATTGAAGTCGCACTGGATGATTTCGGGACGGGGTATTCTTCACTGGCCTATCTGAAAAAGCTCGATATCGATTATGTGAAAATCGACCAGATGTTTGTCAAGAATCTGTCTGTCAGCGAGGAAGACAGGGTATTGTGTGAAGCGATGACACTGATGGCGCATAAACTGGATATCGCCGTGATTGCTGAAGGTGTCGAGACACAGGCGCAGTTGAAGATGATTGCTTCTTTCGATTGCGATTATGCTCAGGGTTATTATATATCCGGTCCGGTAGGCAGTGCGGAATTTGAGGAATTGCTTGGTGAAAAGTACAAAATCGGGCTGTCGTGAAACGATAAGAAAGACGGTCAAAGCAATGACGAAAAGTGGAATCGGTGAGAGAATAACCGTTTGCATTTCAGACTGAACGGTCGCCGGAGTCTTGTTTTGACATATAGCGTTAAGGAAATTTTCTATACATTGCAGGGAGAAGGGGCGCGTGCAGGGCGCCCTGCCGTTTTCTGCCGGTTTTCAGGCTGCAATTTGTGGTCCGGGCGTGAGCAGGACCGTTTTCGTTCCATTTGCCGTTTTTGCGACACCGATTTTGTCGGGACTTCAGGAGAACGGGGTGGCAGATATGCAACAGCGGAAGAACTGTCGTCAGTGATCGTCTCTCTTTGGCCTGTCGGTCATGAAGAGAACCGGTATGTGGTATTTACAGGAGGCGAGCCGCTTCTTCAGCTTGACGGGCCTTTAATCGACGCCATGCATTCCGCAGGGTTTGAAGTCGCTATCGAAACCAATGGAACCATTGCCGTACCGGCAGGAGTTGACTGGATCTGTGTCAGTCCCAAGGTGGGAGCGCGGCTGGTAGCGAAAAAGGGAAACGAACTGAAAGTTGTCGTTCCGCAGGAAGGCCAGAATCTGGCCGAGTATGAAAACCTGTCTTTTTCCCACTTCTACGTTCAACCGATGGATGGTGAAAATCGGGAACAAAACGTTAAAATAGCGATTGAAACCTGTTTGAAGAATCCGAAATGGAAACTTGGTTTGCAAACCCACAAATATTTACAGATTCCCTAGTATTTTCATGTTGACGATTACCCGAAAACTTGAATTCGATGCCGGTCACCGTATCCCGGACCATCATAGCCAGTGCAGAAATCTGCACGGGCACCGTTATGTTCTGCATATTACTCTTGAAGGTGATCCGCTTGAAAAGGATGGCGATTCCGGCAATGGCATGATTCTCGATTTTTCCGAAGTCAAAAAACTGGCTGAAACGCATCTTGTTTCGCATTGGGATCACGCTTTTCTGGTTTATGAAAAAGATACGCCGGTCAGACAGTTTCTTGACAGCTTGCCGAACCACAAGACAGTTGTTCTTGATCGGGTGCCGACGGTGGAAAATATGGCACAGGTTGCTTTCGATACCCTGAAAAACGTCTATGACAGTTTTTTCGGCCGTTCGCTTGTTTTGAAGAGCGTGCGTATTTATGAGACGCCGAATTGCTGGGCCGAGGTGTCGGCGCCGACTGGTTCATGAATGACGAAATCATGATGCAAGAAGCTCTGGAGCAGGCACGGCTGGCGGAAAAAGCCGGTGAAGTGCCGGTCGGGGCAGTTGTCGTGCAAAACGGGGTCATTATAGCAAGGGGGTTCAACCGTCCGATCTCCGGTCACGATCCTACCGCGCATGCTGAAATCATGGCATTGCGGGATGCTGCCGAAGTCTGCAAAAACTATCGGTTACCGGAATGCGAACTGTACGTCACGCTTGAACCCTGTGCGATGTGTGTCGGTGCGATGATTCATGCACGGTTGAAAAGGGTTGTTTTCGGTGCCGCTGATCCGAAAACGGGAGCGTGCGGCAGTGTTGTCGATCTTTTTGCGAGAAAAGAACTGAATCACCATACGGTAGTGACAGGGGGGGTTTTGCAGGAAGAGTGTTCCACATTATTGAAAACGTTTTTTGCCGGACGAAGAAAAAAGCAGAAGGAAATGCGGGAAAAGGGGGGAATTGACTGCGTAATGAGGGAGGATCGCTGAAATATCGGAAAAATCTTCCCGGATTCATTGCCTTTGACAGGAACGGTCATGATGAAAAAGTTTGTTGTTTCACTGTTTTTGGGCTGGATCTCGTTTTATGCGTCGTCTGCTTTTTCGACAGATTCGGGAAAAAGGGCCGAGACAACGGAAATATCGGCCGCTTGCGAAACTGGAATGTCCGGTTCCCGTGATTTTTTCCATTTGCCGGAAGAACAGGACGTCCGGCGCCAATCGCTTTCCACAAAACAGAATACAATGATGGATACGAAAAAAATCGGTATCGCGATCATCGCACCCGGTGGCTATGTGCCGGATTCGAGCCTTGAAAAGGGAATAGATTCCCTGAAGTCGAGGGGATACCGGGTCTTCAATTATTATGATCCGGAAAAGCGCTATCAGCGTTTTTCGGCCACAGACGAAGAACGGGTACAGCAGATCGTTCAGGCGGTTTCCAATCCCCGGGCGCAAATCGTTATGGCATTGCGGGGAGGCTATGGCACGACACGGCTTTTGCCTTACCTTGATTTCGACGGACTGGCCAAAAGCGGCAAACTGTTTGTCGGACATAGCGATTTTACGGTTTTCCAGATGGCCTTGCTGAAAAAAGGAGGAATCAGTTTTGCCGGTCCCATGGTCAATAGTGATTTTGCGGGAAAGGAACCTGGCGGATTTACCATTGACCACTTCGAAACATGTATGACCTCACCGGAAGTATTTCTTGAATGGTTTTCACGGAATAATCCCGATGTGAATGTGGAAGGTGTTTTGTGGGGCGGAAATCTGACCATGCTGGCCCATCTGGCAGGAACGCCCTGGATGCCTGACATTTCCGGTGGCATTCTGTTTGTCGAGGATGTCCATGAGCAGCCATATCGGGTGGAGCGGATGCTGTTGCAGCTGGATGAAGCGGGTATTCTGGGGAAACAGAAGGCGCTGGTTTTGGGCCATTTCACGGAATTTAAGGAGACGGATTACGATAACGGGTACGATTTCGAGGCCATGCTGGTCTGGTTGCGGTCCCGCTTGACTATCCCCGTTTTGACCGGGTTGCCGTTCGGTCATGTCAGGGACAAGGTCACATTGCCTGTCGGAGGCCATGCACGTCTCGTTTCGCGGGAAGGTAAAACGCAACTGTATTTGAGCGGTTATCCCACGGTTTGGTAAAATAACCGGTTTTATCAACATCGTACAAGGATAACCGTGCTTTCTACTGCCAATATTACCATGCAGTTCGGCCCGAAGCCGCTGTTCGAAAACATTTCCGTCAAATTCGGTGAAGGCAACCGTTATGGCCTGATCGGAGCGAACGGAGCGGGCAAATCGACTTTCATGAAAATTCTGGGAGGAGATCTGGAGCCGACATCGGGTACCGTGATGCTTGATCCGAATGAACGGCTCGGCAAACTTCGACAGGACCAGTTCGCTTATGAAGATAGGCGTGTCCTTGATGTCGTCATGATGGGGCATACGGAAATGTGGCAGACGATGGTGGAGCGCGATGCCATTTATGCCAATCCTGACGCGACGGATGATGATTACATGAGAGCGGCGGAGCTGGAAGCGAAATTTGCCGAATACGACGGTTATACGGCGGAAGCGAGGGCCGGCGAGTTGCTTTTGGGAGTCGGTATCGGTCTGGAATTTCACGAAGGGCCAATGAGTGCGGTGGCACCGGGATGGAAACTGCGTGTCCTGCTGGCACAGGCGCTCTTTTCCGATCCGGATATCCTTCTTCTGGATGAACCGACCAACAATCTGGATATCAATACCATTCGCTGGCTGGAAAACGTGTTGAACGAACGCGATTCCACCATGATCATCATTTCGCACGACCGCCATTTCCTGAATCAGGTCTGCACGCATATTGCCGATATGGATTACGGTACGCTGAAAGTCTACCCCGGCAATTATGACGATTATATGCTGGCTTCAGCCCAGGCCAGGGCGCAGCAACAGGCCGCGAATGCCAAGGCCAGGGAACGGATCGCCGAATTGCAGGAGTTTGTCCGGCGTTTTTCCGCCAACAAGTCCAAGGCCAGACAGGCCACGTCCCGTGCACGCCAGATTGAAAAAATCCGGGTCGAGGATGTCAAACCGTCCAGTCGGGTGCATCCCTATATCCGTTTTGAATCCGAAAAGAAATTGCATCGTCTGGCCGTGGAAGCCGAAAACCTGTCCAAATCATATGACCGTCCGATTTTCAGTCATTTCGATATCATGATCGAGGCGGGAGAAAAGGTGGCGATTATCGGTGCCAATGGGGCCGGCAAGACAACGCTTTTGCGCTGTCTGGGTGCTGAGGCCTGTCATATGAAAGCGGATTCAGGTTCCGTCAAATGGGCGGAGCATGCCAATATCGGTTATATGCCGCAGGATACGGCGGAAGAATTTGAGAATGAATTGAATCTGACCGACTGGATGGCTCGTTTTACCAAGGAAGGGGATGATGACCAGACTGTACGGTCTGTTCTGGGAAGATTGCTGTTTTCGGGAGACGATGTCAGAAAACCGGTGAGAGTGTTGTCCGGCGGAGAAAAAGGGCGCATGATGTATGGCAAACTGATTCTGGGACGCCACAATGTCATGTTGATGGATGAACCGACCAACCATATGGATATGGAATCCATTGAGGCATTGAATATCGCTCTGGAAAAATATGCCGGAACGCTTCTGTTCGTTTCGCATGACCGCGAGTTCGTTTCTTCGCTGGCCACACGGATTCTTGAAGTCAGAGACGGGCAGATTATCGATTTCAGGGGAAATTACGATGAATATCTGCATAGCCAGGGTATTGAATAGGACCTAAATCCGGACTTTTCCTGACATTTTTTCTGGTTTGTGCGATAGTTGAAATATTAGTCTCATTATTTTCAGTCGATAAAATGCAAAATTCTGGAATCAAGGAAGTTCAATACGAATTGCCCGAAATGCAAAGCGGAGCACGTACCGTGGCCAATGCCTGGGCCCGTGTTCCAAGAGAGTTGTCGCGACAGGAAAAACAGGAATACCGGGAGAAAATCAAAAAACTCCTGAAAGAAAAGAACGCGGTTCTGGTTGCGCATTACTATGTCGATGGCGATATTCAGGATCTGGCTGAGGAAACAGGCGGATGTGTGGCGGACTCGCTTGAGATGGCCCGTTTCGGACGGGACAATCCGGCAAAAACGCTGGTTGTCGCGGGTGTCCGTTTCATGGGAGAAACAGCCAAAATACTGAGCCCTGACAAAAAGATCCTGATGCCTGATCTGGATGCCTGCTGCTCGCTCGATCTGGGGTGCCCTGCCGATGAATTCGCTGCGTTTTGCGATGCCCATCCGGACAGGACGGTTGTCGTCTATGCCAATACCAGCGCAGCCGTCAAGGCTCGCGCCGACTGGATGGCCACATCTTCCATCGGACTGGAAATCGTCAGGCATTTGCATGAAGAAGGCAAAAAAATTCTCTGGGGCCCGGATCGGCATCTGGGAAGTTATATTCAGGAACAGACCGGTGCCGACATGTTGCTATGGCAGGGGTCCTGTCTTGTCCATGACGAATTCAAGGCAGCCGAACTGTATCTGCTGAAGCAGGAGCATCCGGGCGCGAAAGTACTGGTTCATCCCGAATCGCCCGCTTCTGTGGTGGCACAGGCCAATGTGGTGGGCTCGACATCCCAGATTCTGAATGCGGCGAAAACCATGGATGCCACAACTTTCATTGTGGCTACCGACAAGGGGATTTTCCACAAGATGCAACAACAGATTCCCGGAAAAACCTTTATCGAGGCACCGACGGCCGGACATGGCGCGACCTGCAAGAGCTGCGCGCAATGCCCCTGGATGGCGATGAATTCGCTGGAAAATCTGGCACACGTGCTCGAAACGGAAGAAAACGAAATCTTCGTCGATGGCGAAACGGCGAAAAAAGCCATCGTCTGTATCGAGAGGATGCTGGACTTCTCCGCACAGCAGAAAGCGAAAGCGCAAGACAGGGAAGCGGTGCTGACTTCCGGTATGGGGGTAGCATGAACCGTTCCGGTTTTGCCTGGGAAAAGCTGTTGGATGCCGCGATTGCTTCCAATGTGGAAACAGCACTGGCGGAAGATGTCGGAACGGGCGATTTGACCGCCTCGCTGTTGCCGCCTGACGAACAGGTATCCGGCCACCTCATTGTCCGCGAAAAGGCTGTCCTGTGCGGTATCCCATGGTTTGAAGCCGTCATGCACCGGCTCGATAACAGTATCACGATCCAGTGGCGGTATAACGAGGGTGACGAAATGGCAGCCGACAGCGAAGTGTGCAGCATTTCCGGCCCGGTCAGGGCGATACTGACCGGAGAACGCACGGCGATGAACTTTCTCCAGCTTCTTTCAGGCGTCGCGACCGCCACCCGCGAATACGTCCGGCTTGTCGATGGGACGCACGCCAGAATATATGACACGCGCAAAACCGTACCGGGCTTGCGCATCGCCCAGAAATACGCCGTCAGCGTCGGCGGGGGCGAAAACCAGCGGCTGGCACTGTACGACGCCATCCTGATCAAGGAAAACCACATCGCCGCCGCAGGCGGTATCCGGCAATCGCTTGAACAGGCCGCGAAAAAAGCGGGCGTCCCTGTCCAGATCGAGGTCGAAACCCTTGTCCAGTTGCAAGAGGCACTTGCGGCAGGGGCTCGTTCCATTTTACTGGATAATTTCACACTGGACGACATGCGTGAAGCTGTACGGATCGCGAGAGATTCCGGAATGGGTGCGGTGCTTGAAGCATCAGGCGGAATTGACCGACGGACAATCCGGGACATTGCGGAAACAGGAGTGGATCGTATTTCGATCGGTGAACTGACCAAACATGTCAGGGCAACGGATTATTCACTCAGATTACTGTCCTGATACCTTCGGCTTTCATGAATCGTCTCTCTTTTTTGTACGCTTATGTCCATTTATATCCAGACCGAAGATTTCGACCTGTCGGAAGAACTGAAACGCTTGCGTGACGGACGTCAGGATATCGGTGCGGTGGTTTCGTTTCTCGGTACGGTACGGGATATTCATGACGACCAGTCCATCTTATCCATGGAACTGGAACATTATCCGGGAATGACTGAGCTGGTACTCGGTGAAATCGTCGATGAAGCACGAAGGCGCTGGGATATCGTTGATCTGACCGTCATCCACCGTGTTGGCAAACTCAAACTTTCTGATCAGATCGTGTTGGTAGCCGTTGCTTCCCGTCATCGGAGAGACGCATTTATGGCGTGTGAGTACCTCATCGATATGTTGAAAGCACGAGCGCCATTCTGGAAAAAGGAAGAAACAGCAAGTGGAATGCGATGGGTAAAAGCGAAGTCTTCCGATCAGGATGTACTGGACAGGTGGAAAAAGTAGTGCGCTTTCATCCTGTTTAAGAACAGTATATTTCTATAACCGGAGTCATGGTTACTGTTCATGAGCATCTTTGCATGGTAAAAAACCGTTTTCTCAGAAATAGGAATTCAAAAATCATTCATACAATATCCCGCTAGAGTAAATTTATGGCAATACGGGTATTGTTTTTTCCGCTTTGGGCAGTTATTCTCGTTTCATCAAGGTGATGGTGTTCCACCTTTCCCAACCGCCACAGGTTCCTGTGGCTGATGACGCCTGATTTTGTCACCGCAGGGGTGAGGATCGGCGTATCTGTTTTTTGGTTTTCCTTTTCTCCCGTTTCCGGTGACGGGCAGTTTTTTCTGAAATGATTTGACAGGAGAGGAATTTCAATGAGTTGGCTTGCGGTAGGTCTGGGTGCGGCAATCGGTGCATGGCTCAGATGGGGGCTGGGGATCTTGATGAATCAGGTGCACCAGCATATCCCGTTGGGGACACTGGTGGCCAATCTGGCAGGTGGGTATGTGATCGGTCTGGCAATGGCGTTTTTCAGCACACACAATGGCATCAGTCCGGAGTGGCGGTTGTTTGCGATTACGGGTTTTTTGGGCGGGCTGACGACATTTTCGACTTTTTCGGCAGAGACGGCGTTGATGTTGCAGCGTGGAGAATATGTCTGGGCTGCCTTGCAGATTGTTTTGCATGTCGCGGGCGCCATATTGTTGTGTATGGCGGGCTTTGCCAGTTATCGTTGTCTTTCGGGGCTGTGAGCGAACCTGAAATATCGTTTTTGTTCCTTTTTTCGCAATGCGATAGTCTTGAAATAAGGCATGCTGATCCCTATATAAGATTCATTACAGTTATAGGAGATTGCAATGCGTCAAGACAAATTGACAACGAAATTACAAGAAGCCATTGCAGATGCACACAGTCTGGCGGTCGGCAACGATAACCAGTATGTCGATCCTGTCCACCTTCTGACGGCTTTGCTGCAGCAGAATGACGGCAGTACCAAGTCCCTTCTGCAAAGGGCCGGGGTAAACGTCAACAAACTTGCCGGTTCACTCAGAACGGCGGTTGACCGCTTGCCCAAGGTAAGCGGAACGGGGGGCGATGTCCAGATCGGACGGGAATTGATGAACGTCTTGAATCTTGCCGACAGGGAAGCGCAGAAACGCAATGACCAGTTCATCGCCAGTGAAATGATTTTGCTGGCGCTTTTGGATGACAAATCGGAAGCCGGACGGCTGGCTCGTGAAGCAGGGCTGTCGAGAAGCGCTCTGGAAGCGGCTATTCAGGCGGTTCGTGGCGATGCCAATGTGAATTCCGCCGATGCGGAAAGCCAGCGTGAAGCACTGAAGAAGTACACACTGGATCTGACGGAGCGGGCGCGTTCGGGCAAACTCGATCCGGTAATCGGTCGTGATGACGAAATTCGTCGCGCCATTCAGGTCTTGCAACGCCGGACCAAAAACAACCCGGTTCTGATCGGTGAACCGGGGGTTGGCAAGACGGCGATCGTCGAAGGGTTGGCCCAGCGTATCGTCAATAATGAAGTGCCGGAAAGTCTGAAGGGAAAACGGGTACTGGCGCTGGATATGGCTGCTTTGCTGGCCGGTGCGAAATTCCGGGGTGAATTCGAAGAACGTCTGAAAGCGGTTCTGAACGAGTTGGCCAAAGATGAAGGTCAGGATATCGTTTTTATCGATGAAATCCATACGATGGTCGGCGCGGGCAAGGCGGAAGGTGCCATGGATGCCGGCAATATGCTGAAGCCGGCGCTGGCTCGTGGCGAACTGCATTGCGTGGGAGCAACGACGCTGGACGAATACCGCAAGTACATCGAAAAGGATGCCGCTCTGGAGCGGCGTTTCCAGAAGATTATGGTCGATGAACCGTCAGTTGAGGATACGATCGCTATTTTGCGTGGATTGCAGGAAAAATATGAGTTGCATCACGGGGTGGAAATTACCGATCCGGCCATTATTGCCGCAGCGGAACTGTCGCACCGGTATATTACCGACCGTTTTTTGCCGGACAAGGCTATTGATCTGATTGACGAGGCCGCTTCCCGTATCAAGATGGAAATCGATTCCAAACCTGAAGTCATGGACAGACTGGATCGCCGTATCATCCAGCTGAAAATCGAACGGGAAGCCATGAAGAAGGAAACGGATGAGGCGTCCAAGAAACGCCTGGCGCTTCTTGAAGAAGAGATCACGAAACTGGAAAAGGAATATGCCGATTACGATGAAATTCTGAAAGCGGAAAAAGCCGGTGTCGAAGGGTCGAAACATATCAAGGAAGAGATCGAGAAAGTCCGCCAGCAGATCGAGGAAGCGAAACGGCGTGGGGACTATCAGAAGATGTCCGAACTGATGTATGGCAAATTGCCGGAACTGGAAAAATCACTGGCTGCCGAAACGAAAAAGGATGAAAAACTGGAACACGATCATCCGAGGCTGTTGCGTACGCAAGTCGATGCCGAGGAAATCGCGGAAGTGGTCTCGCGTGCTACCGGTATTCCGGTATCCAAGATGATGCAGGGGGAACGGGACAAACTGCTGCATATGGAAGACGAGCTGCACAAACGGGTCGTCGGCCAGCATGAAGCGATTGTCGCCGTATCCGAAGCGATCCGGCGTTCCCGCGCCGGTCTGTCCGATCCGAACAGACCGTATGGTTCGTTTATGTTCTTGGGGCCGACCGGTGTGGGCAAGACCGAATTGTGCAAGGCGCTGGCGGCTTTTCTGTTCGATACGGAAGAAGCCATGATCCGTATCGATATGAGTGAGTTCATGGAAAAACATTCGGTTGCCCGTCTGATCGGGGCGCCTCCGGGATATGTCGGCTATGAGGAAGGCGGTTACTTGACAGAGGCGGTTCGCCGCAAACCTTACAGCGTCATTTTGCTGGACGAAATCGAAAAGGCGCATCCCGACGTGTTCAACGTCCTGTTGCAGGTACTGGACGATGGAAGGATGACGGATGGACAGGGACGGACGGTGGATTTCAAAAATACCGTGATTGTCATGACATCGAATCTGGGATCGCAACTGATCCAGTCGATGGACAAAAGCGATCAGGGACTGATCAAACTGGCTGTCATGGATGAGGTGCGGAAACATTTCCGTCCCGAATTCATTAACCGGGTGGATGAAATCGTTGTGTTCCATGCGCTGGATGAGAAGAACATCGGAGCGATTGCCAAAATCCAGCTGGCACTTGTCAACAGGCGTTTGCAGGGAATGGAAATGTCGATGGAAGTATCCGATGCGGCGCTTCACAAAATTGCCGAAGCCGGTTTCGATCCACTGTTCGGTGCCCGTCCCTTAAAGAGGGCGATCCAGAACCAGATCGAGAACCCGCTTTCAAAGTACATTCTGGAAGGCAAGTTCGGCCCGAAGGATACCATTCTGGTGGACGAAAAGAATGGTGAGCTGGTATTCGACAAACGGACTGCCGGCTGAAATCATCCGGTTCGGCAGAATTGAAAATCCCCTTGAGTATTATCTCAAGGGGATTTTTTTATGGAGATCCTGAATAATGAAAAACACGTCCGGATCTGTTGTCGGTAAAAATAATGTAAATCAGGTTGAAGGATCAATTAGGCACCCTGTATGATTGGCATTTGATGTGACGGCTTCAGTCACCCCGCCGACTGAAGCCGACCGGGTATATATAGCTGGTTATGCCAATTGTTCATCGAACCTGACATATGCTGAATATGAAGAATCGTACAAGAAAATGGGCCGGTGTCTTTTTGTGTATTTTTTTTGCTTCTTTGAAGGCTTTTGCCGAACCGGTTTCGATCGAAGGACAGAAAACGTCTTCGTGGACGGATTATTTCAGCCGTTTTCTGGTTTTCTGGCAGGATGATGCGGACAGGAAAGCGGATACTTCGCAGCACAGCACGGATGTATGGAAAAAAATTCCGGTCGATTTCAGCGATTTCCTGCCGGATAATCTGCCGGGTATATCCGAATACCGGCAGGCGATGAAATATCGGCTCTGGCAAAACAGGCCATCCCACCAGGAACAGGAAGTCTATGATCTGTTTGGTATTTCCGCCCAAAAGGGCAATGTGCTCGCTCTGATGAAACAGTATGAAATGTATCAGGAAAATCAGGATACGTCTGAGGACGGCAAACGTTTTTTTGCCAATCGGCTGAGTGAAGCCTGTCAGCAGGTTTATCCCGTTGCTGTCACCGGAAATCCGGATGCACAATATTTGTATGCCCGGTATTGCATGAATTTCAAGAGTGCTCAGGCACAGTCATGGTATGTCCGGGCAATGAAGCAATACAGAACGTTTGCTGACAGGAACGTTCCCTACGCCCAATATATGCTCGGTGAGGTTTACCGGTATTATGGTGAGGAGAAAACGGCGCAAGACTGGTTCATGCTGTCGGCGAAAAACGGAAATGCCGAGGCGGTATGCCGGGTCAAACTCAATGTATTTCATGAAAGCGAGTTGTGGAAAAATCTCGGGCCTGAAGTCAAAGGCAATAACTCGTGTGCGGTTTATCAGGCTTTGAGGCTGGTTTCACAGATGAATACGAACAAGGCCGTTGCCCATGCGGCAACACAATTGCTGATGCAGATACCGGTCGGTTATGCCCGAAAGGGATTTGAAGAGAGCGGATATCATTTTTATTCGCACCAGCGACCTCTGGATCTTGTCTTTTCCGGCCAGCATGAGGAATTGACGGAATCCCAGCTGGAAAAGTCGAAAATGCTGGTTGAAAAATACAAAAATAACAAGGCGGAATTTGTCGATGAATATCTGGACAAGTTCGACTGGAACCGTTTGAGTCCCTTTGGTGATTAATCCATCGCGGAAAGATGGGAACTGTTATCCGTTTTCCGGTTTGGAATAGTGGTCGGGTGAGATCGCAGCTGGATGTTTTTTTCTGTTTGTTCTCACCGGAATATGTAATCGCATTTCTGGCATTGCGACAGAACATGTTCGCTGTCGCTTCGATGATAGGCACCGGACCACTGGCAGATGCTTTTCAGAATGGGGATGACGGACACCCCTTTGTTGGTCAATGAATATTCGACACGCAGGGGGATTTCGTTGTAACGCAGACATTTTTTCTCGGCAAGAACGCATATAATCCGCGGTTTCCATTTGCCGCCGAAAATGTCCAGTCCATATTCCAGTGGACAGCGGATTTCCTTTTTCAGTTTCGGTTCATACATTTTCTTTTTCTCCTGATTCCGTTTTCGTATTCAATAATAACGGAATAATGTCGATTGTAAAAGCTACTTATGAAAATGAAAGTAACTACTGAAATTAGTAGTAGATTATAAATTTATTAATATATTTTATTGAAAAGGTGGTTGTTATACACTTCAGGTGGGCCCATCAATGAAACAGAACAAATCTTTTTGTGAAAGGAATATAAAATGGATGTGAAAGCCTGCTTGCAGATTACAATGAAAATAAAGACGGGGAACCGGAACGCCGCTGCCAAGGTCTATTCCGATTTCCGGGAACCGTTTCTGGCCCGTATCCCGGGAGCGCTGACCAAGCAGTTGCTTGTCAGAAACGAGGATGTCCAGGTACTGCACGGTTTTGACAGTGTAAAAAATGCACGTGCCTATCTGGATAGCGATATGTTCAGGGATGATGTTTTCATTGGATTGAAAGATCTTTGGGACGTTCCGCCGGATGTGCGTATTTATGAATGCATTCAGTAAAAAGAATGCGGATAGTTACTGTCCATTATTATAATCCTGTCGCATCTGATGGTACGGTAGCGGAAATGAAACGGCTGATTGCATAAGTAGTGAACAGAAAATTCATGTTCCGCCTGATGCTTTTGGATGGAAAAACTTAAGGAATAACAAGAACATATAAAGAGTGTTTTCCGATATGAAAAATGCCTTATACCCCTTAAATACAGGCGATACTGGCATACAAGCAGTTGAAAAAAGATAGTCAGGAATTATTTTGGATTTTAGGAATAATCCTGTTTTTGGGATTCCTTTGTAAACCCGTAAAGATAAAAAAGCCGGTGCTTTCATGCACCGGCTTTTTCTGTCACGATATCCTCTGGATCAGAGGATATCAGAAGCATAATCGGCAAGACGTGAACGTTCACCGCGAGCCAGCATGACGTGTCCGCTGTGTTCCCATCCGCGGAAACGGTCGACGACATAAGTCAGGCCACTTGATCCTTCCGTCAGATAGGGCGTGTCGATCTGGGCGATATTGCCGAGACAGACGATTTTGGTTCCCGGACCTGCACGGGTGATAAGGGTCTTCATCTGTTTGGGGGTCAGGTTCTGGGCCTCATCGATAATCAGGAATTTGTCAACGAATGTCCGACCACGCATGAAGTTGAGAGACTTGATCGAGATACGCGAACGGATCAGTTCCTGCGTTGTGGCGCGTCCCCATTCACCGGCATCGTTGTCCGATTTGGAAAGAACTTCCAGATTGTCGTCCAAGGCACCCATCCAGGGAGACATTTTTTCTTCTTCCGTCCCCGGCAGAAAACCGATATCTTCACCGACCGGAATGGTGACGCGAGTGACGATGACCTCGTTGTAACGTTTCATTTCCAGTACTTGCGCTAGTCCTGCTGCCAGAGCGAGAAGCGTCTTGCCGGTACCGGCCTGACCGACGAGTGTCACGATATCGATGTCCGGATTCATCAGGATATTGAAAGCGAAATTCTGTTCCCTGTTGCGGGCGGTAATGCCCCAGACATTGTTTTTGCTGTGGGTATAGTCGTGAAGCGTCTGCAAAACGGCTGTTTTGCCTTCGATGTTTCTGACCTGTGCCTGAAAAGGCGCTTCCCCCGCTTCCGGTTCGAGATAGACGAACTGGTTGACGACCATGGAAGGAACCATCGGGCCGTTGACCCGATAAAATGTCTGGCTGACGCCATGATGGTCGTTTTCTTGCCAGGTTTCGATGTTTTTGCCGTGTTTTTCCCAGAAGTTCGAAGGCAGTTGCAACGTTCCTGTGTAAAGCAGATCGGAATCTTCCAGGACCTGATCGTTGAAATAGTCTTCCGAAGACAATCCGAGTGCGCGGGCCTTGATGCGCATGTTGATGTCTTTGGAAACCATGACGATGGCCCGTCCGGGATGTTCGGCAACCAGCGTCATCATGACACCGAGTATCTGGTTGTCCGCCTTGTCCGATGCCAGATTTTTCGGCAACGGGCTGGCTTCCATTTTCGTCTGGAAATAGAGGTGCCCTTGTGCTTCCCTGTTGCCGAGTTTGTTCAGGGGAATTCCCTCTGTCATCAGAACGCTTTCGTCGACGTCGGCAACGAGCTGATCCAGCGTTCGGGTGACCTGACGGACGTTTCTGGCCACATCGGACATGCCGCGCTTGTGATTGTCCAGTTCTTCCAGCGTGATCATCGGCAGGAAGATATCATGTTCCTCGAAGCGGAAAAGGGAAGTCGGATCATGCATCAGGACATTGGTATCCAGTACAAACAGTTTGGTTTCGCCGGACTGGCTTGCCGCACGGCTCAAGGGGGATTGCAAGCTGGTTTCGACCAGTTTCTTGCGGGGAGGGCGTGTCGGCAGTTTGGCGGTGGAAAGAGTCCGTCCCTTTGCTGTTGTCCCTGCTTTTTCCGTCGCCGCCGTTTTTCCGGAAGCAGCCGGTCCGGATATTTTGCCGGCAGTCGGTTTCGTCGCGGTTGTGGAGACCTTTTTTTCTCTGGGAACTGCATTTGCCGGCAATCGTGTGGCTGCCGCTTCCTTTTTTGTGATCATATCGGCGGGTTTGGCTGGCATTTTCGGTAGTGGCATCAGAACCTCGTTTCATTTGATAGTGTTGAATCACAATGCATTCATGTTCCCGTTTCCGGTAACATGTTGAGACGACAACTGACTGGATCCGGTTGCTTCGTTTCCTTTGTACAGTCAGGAAAAAGACTGGTCGAGCTGGCGTGCTGCTTCCAGGATTTCCTCGATGTGGCCGGCAACTTTCACTCCACGCCATTCTTTCACCAATTGTCCATTCCGGTCAATGAGGAAAGTGCTGCGTTCGATACCCCGGCCGACTTTTCCGTAACGGGTTTTGGTTTTCATCACATCGAAGCGGTTGCAGAGTTTTTCTTCCGGATCTGAAATCAGTGTGAAAGGCAGATCGAATTTTCTGGCGAAATTTTCATGTGAACGAAGACTGTCACGGCTGATTCCGACAATTTCTGTGCCAGCTTTCTGGAATTCTGAATAATGGTCGCGGAAATCGATGCTTTCTGCTGTGCAGCCCGGTGTATTGTCTTTGGGGTAGAAATAGATCACCAGATTTTTGCCTTTGTAATCCGAGAATTTGAAAGGCCGGATAGTCGCTTCGGCGGTGAAATCGTCAATGATCTGGTTGAGCTGGATTTTTTCTTCTGACATGGTGGCTTTCTCTTGTTGTTTTCCGTGGAAAGATATGGCCTGAAAGGGCATATCCGGTCAAAAAACGTTATGGTGAGAGTGTAACCGTTTTTTACCGGTTTATCTCTTCCATCATAATGGCCAGGACGGCATTCCGTTCCTCGGCAAGCATCAGATTATATGTTCCGCAAGCCGCCCGGTTGTTCATGCATTCGATGATGATGCCGTGTTCGAGCAGGGTAAAGACCCATTCGGCGGGTATGCTGTGCATTTGCTGGCCGGTGCCCAACAGAACGATGTCGGGCCGGTATTTTTTCAGGGCGATGAGATCACTGACGGTCAGTTCCCCGAAGGAGCCGATATGCCAGGGTTTCGGTTTGTTTTCCGGAGTGACGATCAGGCTGTCGTGGTAAACCGTACCGCTGATTACGATTTCATGGTCCCGATAGGAGGAAACGGTTTGCCGGTTGCCGGTATTTTCAGGTTCGATATTCATACGACAGAGATAGTAACATTTCTGGCAGGTCGGGTTGTCCGTTGACAAAAACGAAGCAATCCATTTTTTTCTTACCTAAATCGCTATAAAGTGATAGGCTTATCAATTTAGTCGCTCCAGTCTTGATTCAGGACCGGGCATCAATCAAAATGATATATTGTCTTGTCACAAAGGGCACCATCCTTTAACACATTCCGGGAGCACAAAATGCACCTTATCCAAAAATCGAAAAAGTTGGCCAATGTTTGTTATGACATCCGCGGACCCGTTCTGGAAAGAGCGCGGGAGATGGAGGCGGAAGGTCAGAAAATCATCAAGCTGAACATTGGCAATGTCGGTGTATTCGGTTTCGATCCGCCTGATGAAATCGTGCGTGACATGATCAAGAACATGGTGAATGCCGCGCCTTATTCGGATTCGAAAGGAATGTTCGCTTCCCGGAAAGCGATTATGCAGTATACCCAGCAAAAGAATATCGAGGGGGTGACTATCGACGATATTTACATCGGCAATGGAGCATCCGAACTGATTGTCATGAGCATGCAGGCGCTGCTGGACAATGGCGATGAGGTGCTGGTACCGACGCCCGATTATCCTCTGTGGACAGCAGCCGTCACGCTTGCCGGGGGAAAGGCCGTTCATTACTTGTGCAATGAGGAAAAGGACTGGATGCCCGATCTTGCGGATATCGAGGCGAAGATCACCCCGCATACAAAGGCGATTGTCGTCATCAACCCGAATAATCCGACAGGTGCCCTGTATCCGGATGAACTGCTGAAAAAAATTGTCGATCTGGCTCGTGAACACCAGCTGATCGTGTTTGCCGATGAAATTTATGACAAATGTCTCTACGATGGTACAACGCATACGTCTATCGCTTCTCTGGCCAACGATGTGTTGTTCATCACCATGAACGGTCTTTCGAAAAATTACCGTTCGTGCGGTTACCGGGTCGGCTGGATGGTCGTTTCCGGGGAAAAGAAATATGCCCGGGATTATATTGTCGGGCTGGATATGCTTTCATCCATGCGTCTGTGCTCGAACGTACCGGGCCAGTTCGCCATTCAAACGGCGCTGGGGGGATATCAGAGCATCAACGATCTGGTTGCACCGGGCGGCAGGCTGACTCGCCAGCGTGATCTGGCTCACAGGTTGCTGACGGGAATACTCGGGGTTACTTGTGTGAAAGCGAGTGCATCGCTTTACATGTTTCCGAAACTGGATCCGGAAATTTATCCGATCGAAGATGACAGGCAGTTCGCCTATGAGCTGCTGGAAAAGGAAAAAGTCCTGATCGTTCAGGGGACGGGTTTCAACTGGATCGCACCCGATCATTTCAGGGTCGTTTTCCTGCCGAATTCGGATGACCTGACGCATGCCATCGAGAGGATTGCGCGTTTCCTTGAATATTACCGCAAGAAATTCGGGACAGAAGAACTCGCCATGAAAAAGTATGGACCTGTCCGTCAGGAAAAAGAATTGCGAGTCGTTTGAAACATTAATTATTTGAACAGGAAATATGAAGCCGGTTAAAGTTGGAATTCTGGGATTGGGAACAGTTGGTTCCGGTACCTTCAATGTATTGAAACGGAACCAGAAAGAAATCAGGGGACGGGCAGGCCGTGGAATCGAGGTTGTCATGGTGGCTGACCGGAATGTGGAAATGGCGCGCCGGATCGTCAATGGCGACTGCGAAGTGGTTTCCGACGGTGATTTGCTGGTGAACAATCCTGATGTCGACATTGTTGTCGAACTGATCGGCGGATACGGTGTGGCCAAGGATTTCGTTCTCAAGGCCATTGCCAACGGCAAGCATGTGGTGACTGCCAACAAGGCATTGCTGGCGCTGCATGGCAACGAGATTTTCGAGGCGGCACAGAACAAAAAAGTGATTGTCGCTTTTGAGGCGGCTGTTGCGGGCGGCATTCCGATCATCAAGGCGTTGCGGGAAGGTCTGACGGCCAACCGGATCGAATGGATCGCCGGGATTATCAACGGTACGACCAACTTCATTCTTTCGGAGATGCGCGAAAAGGGACTCGATTTCGATACGGTTCTGAAAGAAGCGCAGGAACTCGGTTATGCCGAATCCGATCCGACTTTCGATATCGAAGGTTTCGATGCCGCGCACAAGGCGACCATTATGTCGGCGCTCGCGTTTGGCATTCCCGTCCAGTTCGACAAGGCGTATGTCGAGGGCATTACCAAACTGGAAGCCATCGATATCAAATATGCCGAACAACTGGGATATCGTATCAAGTTGTTGGGTATCACCAAGCGGATGGAAAACGGTATCGAACTGCGTGTCCATCCGACACTGATTCCGTCCAAGCGCCTGATCGCCAATGTGGAGGGGGCCATGAATGCCGTGCTGGTCAACAGCGATGCGGTAGGCGCTTCCCTGTATTATGGCAAGGGAGCCGGTTCGGAACCGACGGCATCGGCCGTGATAGCCGATCTGGTCGATATCGCACGGCTCGAGTCGGTCAATCCCGAACACAGGGTGCCACATCTGGCTTTCCAGCCGGATGCATTGGCCAATACACCGATTTTGCCGATGTCTGAAGTCACCACCAGCTATTACCTTCGTATGCAGGTGAAGGATCAGCCGGGTGTTCTCGCCGATATCACCCGCATTCTGGCCGATCTGAAGATTTCGATTGACGCTTTCTTGCAGAAAGAACCGATGGAAGGGGAAACACTGGTCGATATCATTATCCTGACGCATCTGACGCAGGAGAAAAATATGGATGCCGCAATTGAGAAAGTGGAGAATTTATCGACAGTCATGGGAAAAGTGACGAAAATACGACTGGAAGAATTGATGTAATGTCATTCTTAAATTAGTCTATCGACATCGGGATTGGCAGACAGCGGATGCTGATCGATAAAAAATCAGCTGGTTATTTTTAGGAGAACGCCATGTTCAATAAAATCATGATTCCGACTGACGGATCGGAACTTTCGACGGCCGCGGCATTGGAGGGCGTTGCATTCGCGGCGGATAACGGATCGGAAGTGACAGGAGTGTATGTAGCGCCGGAATACCAGTATCCGGTGTATGTGGAGATCATACCGCCGACATATCCGATAGAAGAGGAATACAATGCCTTGATGCGCAAGGTAGGGATGGAATATCTGCAACCGATCCAGAAAGCGGCACAGGAAGCGGGAATCAGGTTTTCCAGTCTGGTCCTGTTTTCGAATTCGGCCGGTTCTGCCATTGCTGAGGCGGCGCAGGAACAGAAATGCGACCTGATTTTCATGGGGTCTCACGGCCGGTCGGGTCTTGGCCAGCTTCTTCTGGGCAGCGTGACGACCAAAGTGCTGAATTTGTGCCAGATTCCGGTTTTGGTCCATCATTTGCGCAAAAAGAAATAAGCGGTCTGAATCGGTATGAAAGCAGCCATGCAGAAAGGTCGCATGGCTGCTTTTTTATGTTCCGGCAGGTGAATTCTCCTGTTATCCTGATACAGATTGCAGGATTTGTTCATGTGTGCCGGACGGGAGATGAAGTCCGTTTGCCCATGGCATAAGGCGGTGTGATGGTGCGTTTTGAACACAACCGTGTTGTCAAACAGCTGACATATCCGGGACTCATGTAAAAAAATCCGAATTAATGTTTGACAACCGGGAACGGCAGTATTAGTATCTCTAAAAACCTATTATTCCGATAGGAATTATATAAATAAAAGGACGGTTCTCATGATGTATACGTTTCTCCGATGTTGTCGCTGACTTTTTTGTTATGCCTGTAAAGGCAAGTTCAATTGGTTTGTCGATTTGATAAGAGAGATATACATGAGTGCACTGGCATTGCGGAAAGAGAACAGTCCGGTATCGTTCCGGCCGAATATTATTGAATTAAAGGCGTTGTCCAAACATTTTGGAAAGCTCAGCGTTCTTGACGATATCAGTTTCAAGGTCAGAGAAAAGGAGATTCTGGCGATTCTGGGGTCTTCGGGAAGTGGCAAGAGTACCTTGCTTAACATTATTTCCGGTTTGCTCTCGCAGGATGAGGGTACGGTATATATTTCCGGAAAATCGAGTACGTCTTATCTTGGCTGGGGAAAAATCGTTTATATGTTTCAGGAAGACAGATTGCTTCCCTGGAGAACAGTACGTGACAATGTCGCTTTCGGTCTGGAAAACAGCCAGATTCCCAAATCGGAGTGGCCGGCGAAAATCAGGGAAGTTCTGAAACTGGTCAATCTTGAAGATTTTGCCGATTTCTGGCCGCATCAGCTTTCAGGAGGGATGAGAAGTCGTGTCGCTTTGGCGAGGAGTCTGGTTGCCGAACCACAGATTCTTTTGATGGATGAACCTTTCTCGAAACTGGATGCCCAGACGCGCAGCCAATTGCATGCGGAATTGCTGAAAATTCATCAGCTGACGGAAATGACCATCGTTTTTGTTACCCATGATGTGGAAGAAGCGGTTGTTCTGGCCGATCGTGTTGCTGTTTTTTCGTCGCGCCCCGGACGTATCAAGGAAATGGTGGATATCAGAATGGAACGGCCCAGACAGTTGACAAATATGGGAGTTGTCAGAGCGGTTCAGGATCTGAGGAGAAAAATATGAAATTTTTTTCTGTTCTTGTCCAGAGAATCGTCCTTGCCGGCTTGTTCCTGTTCGGCTGGTATCTGGTATCGGCCCGTGTTCCCGCATTTGTCCTGCCTGGACCGGATGCCGTATTCAGGGCATTTTTGTCGCTTTTGTCCAGTTCGACATTCTGGAAAGATGTGCTGGATACAGCCAGACGGGTGATTTCGGGATTTGTTCTGGCTGCTGTTGTCGGTTCGGTACTGGGAGTTGTGTTCGGTTCGAGCAAGGCGCTGGCGACTTTTTTTGCTCCGGTCATTTCGGTATTGAATTCGGTTTCTTCCGCCATCTGGGCAATTTTCGCCATTATCTGGTTCGGCATTTCGGATGCCAGCACGATTACGGTTGTATTCATGGCTTCCATGCCGATTATTTTCACCAATGTCTGGGAAGGAACCAAATCGGTCGACAGGCAATATATTGAACTGGCGAAAAGTTTCAGGATGAACTGGTTCCAGATCGCCAGAAAAATTTATGTTCCGACGATTTTGCCTGCTTTCTTTTCGGCAGCCAGACTGGCATTCGGTTTTGGCTGGCGCGTATCGCTTGTAGCGGAAACGATCGGGGCCGGTAGTGGTATCGGGTACCGTCTCAGAATAGCGGCTGACATGATTCAGAGTGCGGAAGTGTTTGCCTGGGCGTTTCTGATGGTGATTTTCATGCTTGTGATCGAATCGGGAGTGATTCGTCCAATGGAAAAATGGCTTTTCAGATGGCGTCCGGCTTCTTGAGCCTTTCTGGAAAATGTCCGGATACATTGCGGGTTGTTTGTGAGCAGTAAAGATCTGTTGTTTTGATTGTGTAATAAAAAATGTTTTTGAGGCAATAATGAAATCTTCTTTGGAAAATGATTTTGAAAGGTATTTCTGGCGATCGGATTACCTTCTGCACAGAATAGTTTCTCTTTTTTCAAGTCGTTCCATCTCTTCCTGTATCAGGTGTGTTTCTGCCTGTTCCTGTCCTGTCTGTTGTTGATCCAACAAGTCTGCCAGGCGGCTTCGCCTGATTTGTTTACCCGGTTTGTTTGATATGCAGCGGGATTCCGCTGTTCATGAATCATGGTTTGATGCCATGAGATGGAATTGTTTTGTAAAAAGAGAGATGGAAATGAAAAAAACACTTGTCGCATTGTCTGTTTTTGGTCTGTTTGCCGGTGTCGCCCAGGCACAAAGTAATGTAACCATATATGGTGTTCTCGACGTCGGTTATGTCAAGGAAACGGGAAGAGATCTCCGGATGGGGGATTATGACAATAACCGTATCGGTTTTCGTGGTACGGAAGATCTGGGAAATGGATACAAGGCAATCTTTGATATCCAGAGACGCTTCGATTTGAGTGACGGTACTTTGGGCAATAGCAACACGGCCAGCTACAAGGGATCGAAATCCGCCACTCAGAAAGACTGGGATGGCGCAGCCTGGCTGGGGTTGGCCGGGCCGTTCGGTCAGGTTCGTCTGGGGCGTATCAACCAGATTGAAACCGAATTCATCCGTAAATTCGATCCGTTCAACCAGATCGGTGTCGGCAGCCAGTTCTACGGTTTGCAGCGCAATGCCCGTATTGACAATACCCTCCGTTACGATAGCCCGAAATTCAATGGATTGGGAGTCAGCGCTTCCTATTCGCTGGGCGCCAATACAAACAGTGATTCCATTACGGATACGGTGAAGAAGAATCTGAAATCGAAAAATGCCGATAACGATGGATATGAACTGGGTGTTCTTTATGACAGCGGTTCTTTTTCTGCTACGGCGAACTGGAGCCGTGTTGCGGATTCCAATGATTCGAGCATCTGGAGTGTCGGCCTTGGTTATCGTCTGACTGATGCCGTAAGGGTTTCTCTTTCCTACGAAGATACGGACAGCAAGGGATGGAAAGGAGGAAATTCTTCTTATGCCGAAGGTATAAATACGCTTTATGGAAGACAAAGAAACCTGTTGGCCGGTCTGGAATGGAATGTCGGTCCCGGCAGATTGAATGCATCGGTTCAGTGGGATCGCCTGAGCAATACCAAAGGTGATACAGGATGGACTGGAACGAAGGATGCCTACCGGTATGCGGTCGGTTATACCTATGATCTCTCCAAGCGGACATCGCTTTATGGAAACGTCGCCTATACCGATTATGACGACAAGGATCTCGGGTACCGGTTTACCGGTTTGAAGGAGGATTCGGTAACCGGTGTCCAGGCGGGTATTACACACAAATTCTGAGATGGCAGGGTCTCCCGTGTGTGGAGGGATACCGATGGTTTTCTGCGGAATGGAACGGTACAGGATATGAACAGTCTTCCTTCCATATCCGGGCATCCGTTCCGGAAAACAGTAGTAAACAGGGTTCATGATTTTCAGGGGAAAAAATGCGTAAATTGATAGTGATGTTCATGATGTTGATCGCTTTTGCCGGATCGACATTTGCGGCCGGAAAGGAAAAAGTCCGGGTGGGGTACTGGACAAGCGGAATCAGTCTGGGGTACGGAGCCGTTCTTGAGGAAACAAGGATTCTTGAGAAGAATGGCGTGGATGTCGAATATGTGCGCTTCCCGGATCTGCTGGCGCAGATACAGGCGCTTTCGACTGGCGATATCGATGTTGCCTATGCCGCTCCGATGACGGCTGTTTTCGGTGCCATCAACGATGGTGTGCCCATCAAGATCATTGCGGCAACACAACTGGCGGATGCGGTTGTTGTCGCTCCGGCCAATTCGCCTGTCAAGACGTGGAGTGATCTGAAAGGCAAGAAAGTCGGCGCTTCCAAGCCGAATGCGGCGACAACGGTGATTGCCGCCACGATTGCCGATCAGGTATATGGTGTCAAAAGCAGTGACTACAGCATTATTTCAGGCAATGAAGGAAGGCTGGCACAGTTTCTGGCGCAGGATCAGATCGATGCCGCAGTCATTCGTACGTTTACATATGACCAGATCGGCAAGAAACTGAATCTGAGAAAACTGGGTGAATTGCCGAATGAGTGGAAAGCGGTATCGGGAAACAATGTTCCGCCTTATCTCGCAGTAGGTATCGCCCGTGCAGATTATCTCAAACAGCATCCGGATGTGGTGGCCAAGGTCGTCAAGTCATGGATCAATCTGGACAAATGGGGAAGCGCCCACAAACAGGAAGTTATCGACATCGTAACCAGACGCGCCGGGATGACGCCGGAAAATGCCGGAATCTATGTCAATCGCTGGGAGAATGCTTATCGGGTTTCTCTTGACAACAAAGTGTTGAAAACACTGAAATCCGAACATGATGCCTTTGCCAGAATCGGTCTTGTCAAGGGACGGTTCACGAAAGATATCTATGATCAGGAACCTTATCTGAAAGCGGCAGGTAAAAAATGAAAGCACTGGTTTTGAGCGAACATGGTGATCTGGACAAACTGGGATTGGTAAAGGACAAACCGGTTCCACAACCGGGAGATGGCGAGGTTCTTGTCCGGGTCGGTGCTTCTTCTTTTAATTATCATGACATTTTCACTGTACGCGGCATGCCTGGAATCAGGGTTCCCTTGCCGGTAGTGATCGGTCTGGATATTGCAGGAACGGTAGTTGAAGATGCCGGTGAATGGAAAGCGGGAGATCGTGTCATGGTCAATCCTCTTCGTGCCGGTATTGGACTGATGGGAGAAATGGTCGATGGCGGCATGGAGGAATATGTTGTCGTGTCGGCAGATCAGCTTTTCAGAATACCGGACAATGTCAGTTTCCACCAGGCGGCAGCACTTCCTGTCGCTTATGGTACAGCCCATCGTATGCTGATTACGCATAACACGGTCAGGCCGGGTGACAGGGTGCTGATCCTGGGGGCAAGTGGTGGCGTGGGAACGGCCAGTATCATTATTGCCAAGATGCTGGGGGCCGAAGTGATCGCTTGCGGCGGTTCCGATGAAAAGTGCGCACGTCTGAAGGAACTGGGTGCCGATTACACCATCAACTACAACACGACGGACTTCGTCAAGTATGTTTATGCACAGTATGGAAAACCGCAGCGACGGACATTTGATGGTGGCGTGGATGTGTTGATCAATTATACCGGCGGCGATACATGGGCGAAATCGCTGAAGGCGGTCAAACGTGGCGGAACCATACTGGTATGCGGGGCGACAGCCGGTTATGACCCGAAAGAAGATTTGCGCTACATCTGGACATTTGAACTGAATGTAAAAGGGTCGAACAGCTTTTATCGGGACAATCTGGAGGATTTGCTGAATCTGGTTTCCGAAAAAAGGATCGATCCGGTAATTGACCGAGTGCTTCCTCTGGAAGAAGCCATTGATGGACTGGCGCTGATCCGGGATCGGAAAGTTATCGGGAAAATTATTGTGGATCCAACATTATGAAGGAAAAACTGAACGAATTTCTGTTGTCACGGCCTTTTCACCAGTGGCTTGGCCTGAGTGTGCTGGATGTGGGGGACGACTATGTTGAAATTGCTGCCACATGGCGTCCGGAGTGGATTGTCAATCCTGAAGGACAATATATTCATGGCGGTATTCTCGCTGCACTGGTTGATCTGGGTGCTGATATGTCGTTGTATTCCCGTATCGGGAAAGGCGTGCCGACTATTGATCTGAGAGTGGATTATCATGCACCGGCACGGGGTAATCTGAGAGTGGTCGGCAAGGTGGTGAGATTCGGAAAGCGGGTTTCATCTGCACAGGCTGAAGTCTTCGACAGGGATGGACGGCTTGTCGCATCAGGTAGGGGTGTTTTTCATACGGGGGGATGATGGAACTTCAGCTTGACCATCTCGTCATAAATGCCAAACATGTGCTGGAAGACTATGAAAGACAGTTTTCAGAACTTGGATTTATCGTTACGCCACCGAGCAAACACAGTCTGGGGTCGGTCAATCAGAGTATTGTTTTCGAGGATCATTATCTGGAACTGATCGGTCTGGGAGATGGACGGAGAAAGGATCTGCTTGAAAGCCATGAGGGAATTGACGGGTTGGTTTTCAGGATGTCCGATCCGGTGAAACTGGTAATGGAACTGGAACGGTCTTCATTGTCCATGCAGCCTTTGCAGAATTTTTCCAGACCCGTTCCCGGAGGCACAGGGAAAGCGGAATTTTCTGTCATTCGTCTTGTAAAAGGACAGTTTCAGGAAGGAAGGGTTTATTTCTGCCAGCATCATACGCCGCAATTTATTTGGCGTAGTAACGATATGAAGCATCCCAACGGGGTTACGGGAATAAAGTATTTGTATATAGCCAGTCATGATCCTGCTGGAACACGCCTCCGTTATAACCGGTTGGGCAATTTGACAGGGTTCGAAATAAAAATCGGATCGGTCGGTGAATTATGCGACCGTTTCGGAGTAGCCAATTTCGAGGCGGACCGTTTTGTTGCGATGACTTTCCATTGCCCTGATATTGACAGGGTCGAACAGATCGTCAGAAAAAATGTACCGCTTTATCGGAAGTCGGGAAACAGGCTCTGGCTGAAGGCCGGGAAGAACATCATTTTGGAGTTTGAATCATGAATCTCGGAATGCTGGGCAGTGACATCGATCCGGAAAAAACAGCGTTTGTCAGTTTGCCTCAAAACAGGCACTATACCTATGGCGATATTCAGTCCATTTCGGACACGGTTGCTGCCGGTTTATCCAGGAAATACCAGGTTGGAGACAGGATAGCGGTAATTGGTCTGAATTCCGCGGATTATATAGCTACTGTGCTTGGCATAATGAAAGCAGGTATGGTGGCCGTTCCGGTCAACTGGAAATTGCCGGATGCACAAATCAGGGATGTTCTGAACGATGCGGGAGTCAAACAGGTTTTTTCTGATGACGAAAACGGATCGGCCGTCCCAGATGATTTTTCATGGGAGCCGTTGTGCGGAACAGAAAGACAAGGTTTCTTGTCTGTTGACATGGCGGGTAAGGAACCGGCATTGATTCTTTATACATCAGGTTCCACGGGACGTCCCAAAGGGGTGGTGTTAAGTCATGAAAGTCATGTTTGGACAGCGCAAACGCGTAAAAAAAGAACATCGCTGGCGAACGATGTCACTCTGATTGCCGCGCCGCTTTACCACATGCAGGCGCTGACTTTGGCTTTCCTTGTCCTGGCATCGGGGGGAACGGCTGTCATACTTCCCCGTTTTACAACAGCCGATTATCTGAAAGCGATCGAGACATATTCCTGCACGTATATTACGGCTGTTCCTCCCATGATAGAAGCTGTTTTGCGTGATCCTCTTGTCCATGATACCGACCTGTCGTCTGTGACGACGGTTCGTCTTGGTTCGGCTCCAGCCGGCGACAGTCTATTCGGACGGATCGGGAAAATCATGCCGCAGGCAAATATCGTAACGTCATACGGAACAACGGAATCGGGACCGGTTACTTTTACATCTCATCCGGAAGGAAAAAAAACTCCTCCGTTTTCTGCCGGATATCCTCATCCTGATGTTTCAGTCAGACTGAATGATCATGGTGTTCTGGAGATCAAGTCGCCTGCCTTGATGAACGGTTATTACAACCGTCCGGAAATCAGGCCGTTCACGGAAGACGGTTATTACATTACCGGCGATGTTTTCAGTCTGGATGAGGACGGTTTTTATACATTCAAAGGCAGGGCGGACGATATGTTTGTCTGTGGCGGCGAAAATATTTATCCGGGAGAAGTGGAAAAGGTACTTGGAACGCATCCGCTGGTTCAAAACACGTGTGTCGTTCCTGTCGATGACGATATCAAAGGGAAAAAACCGGTTGCCTATGTCGTGAAAAAGGGAAATGTGACAGAAGAAGAACTGAAACGGTTCGTACTTGCTCATGCTGCGCCTTATTTGCATCCTCGCCGGGTATGGTTTGTCGATCAGTTGCCTGTTACCGATACGAACAAGATAAACCGGAAATTATTAATGGCTGATGCAGCCAAACGTCTGTCGGAGGAAAATAATGCATAAATTGATAGATGACCGTTTTGAGGAACTGGTTGCCGATCTGAAGTATATGCTTTCGTTCAGAACGGATGCTTCACTGTATGAACCAACGGAAAATGATCCGTTTGGGCGTCCCATGACGGATGCATTGAATGCCTTTCTCAAGCGTGCGGAAAGTTATGGTTTTACGACAAGAAATCTCGACAATTATGTCGGTTATGTCGATACTTCTACTGACAAGTCATTGCCGCTTTACGGCATTATGTGTCATCTGGATGTCGTACCGGCTGGGGATGAATCGCTCTGGCATTATCCGCCTTTTGGTGGCGTTGAATCCGGAGGGCGTCTTTATGGTCGTGGCAGTTTCGATGATAAAGGACCGGCGGTTGCCAGTCTGCATGCCATGAGAGCCATACGGGATACACAGTCTCTTAAGTGCCGTTTTCGTCTGATCGTCGGGCTGGACGAGGAAACCGGTGCGTTCAGGTGCATCAAGCGTTACAAGAAAACCGAGGAAATTCCATTGCACAGTTTTTCGCCGGATGGCGCATTTCCGCTGATCAATGCGGAAAAGGGAATTCTGCGCTTGACTGTCAGGAAGGAGTTTGATGGATCCGGCGACTCTTTTGTCGGGATAGAAACGATCAGGGGAGGAGTCCGGACGAATATCGTACCGGGAAAGGCATTTGCGACATTGAAAGGTATCCGTTTTCCGGATGATCGGGACGGATTCGAATTTCAGGGCGATTCTGTTGTCGCAAATGGTTTGTCCACACATGTCAAACATCCCTGGGATGGCAAAAACGCGATTCTTTTGCTGCTTCAGTTTCTTGCCCAGCAGGACATCCATTCTCCGCTGGGAGATTATGTCAGGGAACTGCACAGGCTGTTTCGGATGGAATATGACGGTCGTTCGCTCGGAATTGCATGCCATGATGACGTTTCGGGAGATTTGACCTGTACGCTGGCTGTCATTGATGCCGATCGGCAGGGATGTACCCTTAAAGTCGATATCCGGTATCCCGTCACGTTCGATGGTAATGAAATCGTGGAAAAACTGAAACAGATTTTCGGACAGCTTGGAGCAAGTGTGACACTGGATAGCCGCAATGCTCCGCTTTATGTTCCTGAGGACGATCCTTTCGTCCAGCTTTTGCTGGGAGCTTATACGGCTGTAACAGGGCAGGCTGGCAAGCCGATCAGTACAGGAGGTGGCACATATTGCCGGGATATGCCGCGTTCCGTTTCTTTCGGGATACTGTTTCCGGGGGAAGAGTCTGTTGCGCACAGTGTGGATGAATATGTTTCGCTTGCTTCGCTCAAAAAAGCGGCACACATCTATGGGGAAGCATTCGAACGGATAAACGGGAAAAAATGATGAATGCATTGTTTCTGGAAAAGATTTTTGTCGATGACAGGAGAGCCGTTATGCCGGTTCTGAAGGGAGAAAAACGATGAACAGGGAAACTTTTTCTCCGGTTTCCCGTTCTGCCGGACAGGAGAAGGACGAGATTATCCGTTACAGCCGGCATCTTCTGTTGCCTCAGATCGGCATACAGGGCCAGGAAAAACTGGGCAAGGCCAGAGTCCTGATTGTCGGGGCGGGAGGGCTCGGCTCTCCGGTGGCCTTGTATCTGGCGGCTGCCGGTGTCGGAACCATTGGGCTTCTGGATTTCGACGAAGTCGAATTGTCCAATCTTCAGCGGCAGGTGATTCATTCCACACGTGATATCGGGCGTCCGAAGGTCGCATCGGCAAAGGATCGTATTCGGGCACTCAATCCTGCCGTCAATGTCGAGGTTTTCAATACGAAATTGACCAGTGAAAATGCACTGGAAATCATGGCTGGTTACGACATTATTGTGGATGGTACGGATAATTTCCAGTCACGCTATCTCATCAATGATGCTTGTGTCCTGCTCGGGAAACCGGATGTTTACGGTTCCATTTACCGGTTCGATGGGCTGGCAAGTGTTTTCGATGCCAGAAAAGGCCCCTGTTATCGCTGTCTGTATCCCGATCCACCCGCTCCCGGTACGGTTCCGTCTTGCGGAGAAGCCGGTGTGGTTGGTGTGATATCCGGAATGATCGGTACGATCCAGGCCAATGAAGTCGTCAAACTGATTGTCGGGGGCGGTGAACCGCTGATCGGGCGACTGCTCTCTCTGGATGCCTGGCAAATGCAGTTCAGGGAATATGCCATTCAGAAAGATCCTGCCTGTCCGGTATGTGGTGAACATCCGACGGTTACCGGACTGATCGATTATGAGGAGTTTTGCGGTATCGGGAAGCGTGACCGTCCGTACATTGTCGAGGAAATAACTCCGGTCACTCTGAAAGAGCGGCTGGAAAAACATGAAAACATTCAACTAATCGATATCCGGGAACCTCATGAAAAAGCGATTGCCTGGATAGAGGGGGCCAGACATATCCCTTTCGGTCAGGTACAAAGGCATATGGATGAGCTCGATCGGGAGGCCGAAACGGTATTCATTTGCAAGTCAGGACAGAAAAGCGTTTACCTCATCGAGGAGTTGAAGAAGGCTGGATATGGCGGAAAACTGTTGAGTCTGAAAGACGGAATCATTGGCTGGGCAAAAGAAGTGGATAGCTCCATGCCGGTCTATTAAGACAAGACAATAATCTGTATTTGAAGAAAAAACCGGAAAAGGGAAAGCTATGTCAGAGGAAAGTAAACCAGCATCACTTGGAATAGATGCCGCTTATCAATTGTCGGATGTGACGAAAACGACGGCACAGTATCAGTCGTTGACACCGCGGTGGCTGACGCGGGTACTGGAATGGAAAGGTCTTGAAACGGGGATTTTTCGGCGGAACAGGGTGGTGGAAGATCAGTCGCCACTTGAAGTGCTGTGCAGCCAGATTAGAAAGGAAACGGTCATTCCACAGACGTTTATCGATTATGAGGAAAAACCCCGTGAGTACGTTCTGAATTCCATCTCGGCCATTATCAATATCGATACCCGGATTTCCGATATTTACAGTGTTCCGCACAATCAGATCAGGGAGCAGTTGCGTCTGGCAATAGAAAGTATCCGCGAGCGTCAGGAAGGGCAGCTGATCAATAATGATGATTACGGTTTACTCAGGAATGTGCCGGATTCCCAGCGGATACAGTCACGGACAGGTTTCCCGACACCGGATGATTTCGATGAACTGATTTCCAGGGTCTGGAAAGAACCGTCTTTTTTCTTGGCTCATCCTCGGGCTATTGCGGCATTCGGCCGTGAGTGCACACGTCGGGGAGTGCCTCCGGCAACAGTCGATCTGTTCGGTTCGCATTTTCTGACATGGCGGGGAATTCCGATTTTTCCGACGAACAAGCTGCTGGTCGATGGCGTCAGGGAACCGAAAGGAAAGGCGGGCAAAACGGATATTCTGCTTGTCCGTACCGGTGAGGCGAATCAAGGGGTCATCGGTTTGTATCAGAAAAATCTTCCCGATGAACAGTCGAGAGGACTCTCGGTCAAGTTCAGGGGAATTGACGACAAAGGAATCGCGTCTTATCTGCTTTCCATTTATTGCTCGGTTGCCATTCTGTCGGATGATGCCGTTGCTGTTCTGGAAGATGTCGATATAGGTAATTATTATGATTACAACTGACCGGAATTTTTTCCCTGAAGTTTCCGGCAAGGACGACGATCCTGTTTTGCGGGAGATCGCGAACTTGTCCATTGCCTGTTTTCCTGAATTCGGACGGGGTTTGTCGGGAAACCGGTCTGTTTCGTATACCAGTTCCGGACTAAGGAGGATCGCCGGTGAGTTATCCGGCATAAATTATCCGGACGAACTGTCGTCGATATTTTCTGATACGGTGTTCCTCAAGGAAGAGAATGCAACAGGAGCATACCATCCGGTTTTGCAGGCGGTCGGTGACGAAAAATCCGTAACACGCAAAGACAGCCCGTCCGGTCGGAAAGTGTTTGATGTGGAACGGATCCGGCGGGATTTCCCTATTTTGTCCGAAAAGGTCAATAACGGACAAAAACTGGTCTGGCTGGATAATGCCGCGACGACGCAGAAACCGGAATCGGTGATCGAGCGTATCAGCCGGTTTTACCTTCATGAAAATTCCAATGTCCATCGGGGAGCGCATGAGCTGGCTGCGCGTTCTACGGACGCTTATGAGGAAGCACGACAGAAAGTGGCCGCTTTCCTGACGGCTTCTTCTGCATCCGATATTGTATTCGTCAGGGGAACAACGGAAGGGATCAATCTTGTCGCGCAGAGTTACGTAAAACCGCGGCTTGAGGCCGGCGATGAAATTATTCTGTCCATTCTTGAACATCATGCCAATATTGTTCCCTGGCAGCAGGTTTGTGCGGAAACAGGAGCGCTTATTCGTGTGATTCCAGCCGACGACAGCGGACAGCTGATTTTGTCGGAATACCGGAAACTGTTCAATAGACGGACACGTTTTGTTTCCGTCACGCATGTTTCCAATGCACTGGGAACGGTAACACCTGTCGGTGAAATGATCGGCATCGCTCACCACCATGGTGTGAAAACCCTGATTGACGCTGCGCAATCAGTTGCGCACATTCCTGTTGATGTACAGGAACTGGATGCGGATTTTCTGGTTTTTTCTGGACACAAGATTTTCGGGCCGACCGGGATCGGCGTCGTTTACGGAAAAAAGGAACTGCTGGATAGTGCCGTTCCGTATCAGGGCGGCGGGAATATGATCGCCGATGTCACCTTCGGAAAAACACGATATCGCCCGGCTCCCGCACGGTTCGAGGCAGGTACCGGCAACATTGCCGGTGCCGTCGGGTTGGGGGCAGCATTGGATTATGTCGAGAAAACCGGCATTCATGAGATAAGCCGTTACGAACATGAATTGCTGGTTTATGCGATGGATCAGTTTAAGCGTATTTCCGGATTGCATCTGATCGGAAATGCCGCAGACAGGACAAGTGTACTTTCTTTTGTCATGGACGGGTACGATGTTTCGGAAATCGGCCACTATCTGAGCCGGCACGGAATTGCTGTCAGAGCAGGGCATCATTGTGCGCAGCCGGCTTTGAGGCGGTATGGTCTTGAGGCAACCGTCCGTCCATCCCTTGCTTTCTATAATACATTTGAGGAAATCGATTGTCTTGTCAAAACACTTTTGCGGTTGCGGCAATATTGAGCCGGATTGAAAGCGGCAAAATCAGCGGTTTCTGTTTGATGAATGGTTCATTCCTATGGCAATTGTCGCCGTTTTTGGGTGGAAATGCCGGTATGCCATATCCGGTTTGCAGCTGACGAATTTTGCCGAGGCTGTTTCGAGAATTGCCGGGATAGAAAGTGACAGAAATATCTGTGGAAACCGTATTGGCGGCATATCCGATTGCAATACCCGATGGGCCAGGTAGGGGGAGGGTCCTGAAAGCAGGGGTATTGCTAGTATTTTATATCCGGCTTTGTAAAAGTCTTATTGTCCAGGATCGTTTCCGTTGCCGGCACCAGTCAGTGAGAGATTATCGGTACGACGGAATGTCCAGTCAGAAGAGAAGTGAAAAAAGCGTTATTGTTTTGTCGCTAAAGGACAGAGACAATAAAAAAAGCCCGAAGAAATAAATTTCTCCGGGCTTTTTCCAGGTCGTGACCCTGTTAAACGTGTTCGCCGAGAACGGAAACGGTAATGTCGACAACCACATCGGAATGCAAGGCGATGGCGACGGGGAAGTCACCAACGGTCTTGAATGGACCTTGTGGCAGGCGAACTTGGGCTTTGTGGATATCGAAGCCTTGTTTGGTCAGTGCTTCTGCGATATCGAAATTGGTGACGGAACCGAACAGACGGCCGTCCACACCGGATTTCTGCAGGATCTGGACAGTCAGACCAGCCAGTTTTTCGCCCTGGGTCTGGGCATTTGCCAGTTTTTCTGCCGCTGCCTTTTCCAGTTCGGCGCGTTTCGCTTCAAATTCCTCAATGGCGGCAGCGGTAGCGCGGCGTGCCATACGCTGGGGAATCAGGTAGTTGCGGGCATATCCGTCCTTGACTTTTACGACATCACCGAGATTGCCGAGGTTGCCGACTTTATCCAACAAAATTACTTGCATTTTTTTCTCCAATATTCTTTAGATTATCCGGCAAAAATCAGGCGGAATGCAGGGAAGTGTAAGGCAGCAGGGCCAAAAAACGAGCGCGTTTGATGGCGGTGTCGAGCTGACGCTGGTAGTGTGCCTTGGTGCCTGTCAGACGGGCTGGCATGATTTTGCAGTTTTCCTGGATAAAATCTTTCAGGGTGTCGATATCCTTGTAATCGATCTGTTCAACATTGGCTACCGTGAAACGGCAGAATTTTTTGCGTTTGAACAGAGGGTTTTGTTGTTTGCGTTTGTCTTTGTTTTTGTTCTTGTCGAATTTTTTACCAAATGCCATTTTTGGCTCCTGTATATAAAAGGTTTGGCCTATTCAATCGATGAAAAGCCGGTAATATGAAACAGAAGACTTTTGCTTTTGAAGCTTTTTGCCGCCATGAAACCCGTAAAGCGGTAAAACGTGTCTGTTGCCAGTTTTTCGAATTTTCCGGTCATATCGCCGATGACGATAGCAGGCATTTCGAATTCCACGTTCCTGTCCGTTCCTGCTTCCGGCTGCTGTGAACGGTGTCCCAGTCGGGCAGAGATCACAGGAATGCCGGCAGGTGTGTATCGGATCGATTCACGTTCCAGGATTCTGCCAGTCAGACAAAGCCGGTTCTCGGGAATCAGGGAAGTCTCCTGTCGCGGTTTTGTCAGGCTGACGCGGACTGTTCTGCAGGGGCGGTTGCCTTGGCAGATTCTTCCTTCTGTGCCGATTTCATCATCGGGGAAGGACCGGTTTCAGCATGTTTCATTTTGACGGTCAGATGACGCAAAATGGCATCGTTGAATTTGAATGCCGTTTCCAGTTCTTTCAGGGTTTCGCTATCGCATTCGATGTTCATCAGAACGTAATGGGCTTTGGCGAACTTGTTGATCATGTAGGCCAGCTGGCGACGGCCCCAGTCTTCGACGCGATGGATTTTTCCGCCGCGGGAAGTGACGCTGTTTTTGTAACGTTCGATCATGGCCGGAACCTGTTCGCTCTGGTCAGGATGAACGATAAAGACGATTTCGTAGTGACGCATGCATACTCCTTTTGGACGTTAAAGATATGCCCGCCCCGGCGTCAAGTCAGGTGCGGGAAGAAGAAATCTTGCTATTTTACTGTGCCAGCCGTTTCAATGCAATATGTTTTACAGAAAAGCATGACGGCCGATCGGTGAAAACGTTGCACGGGAACTGGAAAAAAACGGGATTCTCTTTTAAAATACTGATCAAATCAACAGGCTATAAAAATTCACAGTCAAATATTACCAGTGAATTACCGGTTTTCGGCGAGGCATACATGATCAAACTGACAGCACGGCAACAGGAAATACTGAATCTTATCAGCAAATCGATTGAAAAAACCGGTTTTCCGCCGACACGTGCCGAAATTGCGGCGGAATTGGGATTCAGGTCCGTCAATGCGGCCGAAGAGCATTTGCAGGCATTGGCCCGTAAAGGCGTTATCGAGATGGTTCCGGGTATTTCAAGGGGGATTCGCCTGCTGCAGGACGATGCGGGAGTGCCGGTTTCCGTATCGGCAGCCCAGATGCAATACGCCATTCCATTGGTGGGGCGTGTCGCGGCGGGTTCTCCCATTCTGGCTCAGGAACATGTGGAGAAAACGTATCAGCTGGATCCCTCCCTGTTTTCGGACAAACCCGATTATCTGTTGAAGGTGAGGGGACTTTCCATGCGGGATATCGGTATTCTGGAAGGAGATCTGATTGCGGTCAAAAAAACGGAAAAGGCACGTAACGGCCAGATCGTCGTCGCTAGAATCGGTGATGACGTAACGGTCAAGCGTTTCCGCAAAACGGGATCAACCGTTGAGCTGATTTCGGAAAATCCCGATTTCAAGCCTATCCGGATAAACAGGGAGTCCGACAATTTCCGGATTGAGGGACTGGTCGTCGGTCTTTTGCGGACCTGGCACTAGTCAGTTTGTTTTGGGACCGGCATGTTTTTCAATTTGTCGGGCGATTCCCCGCAGGATATTGACCTCTTCCGTTTCAAGCTGGCTTCGCGAAAAAAGCCTTCTTAGCCGGGACATCAGTTTTTTGGGATTGGCCGGATTCAAAAAACCGATGGTGGTCAATGCAGTTTCCAGATGATCGAACATGCCATTGATCTGTTCGACAGAGGCCGGATCGCCGTGAAAACCGATATGGCTGTCTCTTACGATATTTCCGTTTCGGACAAGCAGGGCCATGCGGCATTCATAGGCCAGAACCTGTATGGCTTGTGCCAGATTCAGTGAAGAATAGTCGGGATTGGCCGGGATGTTGATCAGTGCGTGACATCGCTCGACAACATCATTGGGCAATCCGTAACGTTCACTGCCGAAAACAAGGGCGCAATGGACATGCGGGTCTGGCAGGACGGTTTCTGCAAATTCCCGCGGGGTCAGGACCGGAGGGGAAAATTCACGGAGCCGGGCGGTGATGGCGGCTGCAAACTGGCAGTTTCCTAGAGCGACATCCATGGAATCGGTGATTTCCGCTTTTTCCAGTATATCCTGTGCACCACTGGCGAATGCGATGGCTTCATCTTGGGTCAGGACGTCCCTGAAGCGGGGACGAACGAGGATGAGTCGTCCGAATCCCATTGTCTTGATGGCGCGTGCTGCTGCACCGACATTACCGGGATGGCTGGTTTCGACAAGGATAAATCGCAAAGTCCGGAAAATGGATGTGTCGGTTTTCGGCTGGTTCATTTACAATACAAGGCTTATAGAAGACAGGGAAGCGGGCTTGAAATGAAGAAGTGCTTCCCTGACTTGTCCGGTTTTTTATTGAATCATTATGACACCGTGCCGACTTTTCGGGTATGGCCGGTGCCGTCATTTTTACGAAAACGCTATGCAACCAATGCTTAACATGGCGGTCAAGGCAGCCCGCCGTGCCGCAACCATTATCAATCGCGCTTCATTCGATCTGGAACAGATCGCAGTCGAACAAAAGGATCAGAACGATTTCGTCACCGAAGTGGACAAGGCTGCCGAAGCGGCGATTATCGATGTCTTGTTGACGGCTTATCCCACGCATGCCGTTCTGGCGGAAGAATCAGGTGCCTCGAATGGCCTGAACGATGAAAGCGAAAATGTCTGGATTATCGATCCGATTGACGGAACGACCAATTTCATTCACGGTTTTCCGTGCTATTGCATCTCTATTGCACTGAGGCAACGTGGCGTCGTTACCCAGGGCGTTATTTACGATCCGGTCCATAACGACCTGTTTACAGCAACTAAAGGAGCAGGCGCTTTTCTGAACAACAAGCGTATCCGGGTCAGCAGGACGGATCGTTTGTCGAGAGCGCTGATCGGGACCGGGTTTGCCGGTCGCAGGAAAGACCCGGAAGCCCTGAAGGAATTTCTGCGCATGTTCGAGGCCATGACTCTGAATTGCCAGGCTGTCCGGCGTCCCGGTTCGGCAGCACTGGATCTGGCTTATGTCGCCTGCGGACGGTATGACGGATATTACGAGAAGTCGCTGAAAATCTGGGATATCGCCGCCGGGGCGCTTCTGGTTTCGGAAGCGGGAGGGATTGTGTCCGATTTCGATGGAGAGTCCGGTTTTCTTGAGTCTGGCAATATCGTGGCCGGAACGCCCAGGGTTTTCGGCCAGATGCTGCCCTTGCTGAAATCGGCTGAATAAAACGTATCTTTTGCTGGTATTGACAGGACATGGCTTGTCGTTCGATATTTTTGCGGCTGGATCTGTTTTGTCAGGTCATCGACAATTTCGGCGATGCGGGAGTTTGCTGGCGTCTGGCCAGACAGCTTGCCGGTGAGTATGGTTTCCGGGTCAGATTGTGGATTGATCGGCCTGCTGTTCTGCAAAAAATCTGTCCGGAGGTGATCGCCGGATGTCCCGAACAGACTGTTTGCGGTGTCGATATCCGGCTTTGGCCGTCTTCTTTTCCTGACTTGCCCGCAGGGGATATTCCTGATGGGGTCATTGAAGGTTTCGGGGTCCATCTGCCCGAATGTTATGTCAGGCAGATGGCCACCGGACAAATCGCTCCGGTCTGGATCAATCTAGAGTATCTCAGTGCGGAATCATGGGTGGAAGACAGCCATTTGATGGCGTCGCCGCAATCGTGGGTTCCGTTGACCAAGTATTTTTATTTTCCCGGTTTTACCCGAAAAACAGGAGGGCTGATCCGGGAAAAGGGGGTACTCGATGCGCGTGACGAATTCCAGTGTGACAGAGAGCATGCTATCCGTTTTTTGTCATCCCTCGGTGTCGCTGTGCGGCGACAGCAGTTTATCGTTTCCCTGTTCTGTTATCCGGGTGCGCCGGTCGAGTCTTTGCTGGAGTCTTTCAAAAATGGTGACTGGGACATATTGTGTCTGGTTCCTGAAGGAGTTGCAGTGGAAGCCGTCCGGTCGTTCATGAAAAGACCTGCTGTTGCGGGAACCCGTTTTTCTTCCGGTCGGCTGGATTTGCAGATTCTTCCCATGATCGAACAAAGTCTCTATGACCGCTTGTTGTGGTCGTGCGATCTCAATTTTGTGCGGGGAGAGGATTCGTTTGTCAGGGCCCAATGGGCGGGGCGTCCTTTTGTCTGGCACATTTATCCTCAGGAAGATGATATTCATCTGCCCAAACTGGAAGCTTTTCTGAAAAGGTATCTGGCCGGTGTTTCAGAAGAAGATGCGCGGAAAGTGAAGCGTTTCTGGCACGTATGGAATCGTGTTCATGACGGTCGGATCAGCCACGAAAGCTGGGAAGAATTCCGGGAATTGATGCCCTTATTGAGCAGGCATGGATATGGCTGGTCAAAAAAAATGGCGGCTTTGCCTGATTTGGCGTCCGGTTTGGTACGATTTATCAATACTTATGCGTTAAAATAACGCCAATTTTTTCGCAAAGCGGAATTTTGTGTCGGCTTTATCGTTGTCGGCACACCCAGGAAACCTTATTTTTCAATCCATTTATTATCTATTTTTATGAAAACTGCACAAGAAGTACGCGCCGGCAATGTCGTGATGGTCAATAACGAACCGATGATCGTTCTGAAATCCGAGTACAGCAAATCGGGCCGCAATGCCTCCGTTTGCAAAATGAAAATGAAAAATCTGCTGAATGGTTCCAATATGGAAGCCGTATATCGCGCGGATGACAAATTCGATGTGGTTGTGCTGGACAAGAAAGAAGTCACTTATTCCTATTTCGCCGATCCTCATTATGTGTTGATGGATGCCGACTACAACCAGTATGAAGTCGAAGCCGACAACATGGGCGATGCATTGAATTACATCGAGGACGGAATGCCTTGTGAAGTCGTTTTCTATAACGACCGTGCCATTTCCGTTGAATTGCCCAATACGGTTGTTCGTGAAGTGGTTTATACCGAACCGGCCGTCAAGGGTGATACTTCTTCGGGGAAGGTCATGAAATCGGCCAAGCTGGCGACCGGTTTCGAAATACAGGTTCCTCTGTTCGTCGAGATCGGTGACAAGATCGAAATCGATACCCGTACCGGTGAATATCGCAGCCGTAGCAAGTAATGCAGGGTATAAAGGTCTGTACCATGTCATTTCTGAAACGGCACGCGTAGCGTGCCGTTTTTCTTGAGGGGGGTACAGGGGGGGCAGACGGTACCGAACCGTTTGTTCATTCAGGCAGCATATGATTATTCGATAGGAAAGCAAAATGGCCGTTCGCAGCATGACCGCTTATGCCACCACTTCGGTTGACACGGTAGCGGGAACCTTGACGATTGAACTGAAAAGTGTCAATTCACGTTTTCTGGATCTGCAATTCAGAATGAACGATGAGTTCCGGGCTTATGAGCCGTTTTTTCGCGAGACCATCATGCAGGGGGTCAAACGCGGCAAAGTCGAATGCCGGCTTTCGTTTGCGCGTGGTGAACAGAACGCATCGGTTTTGAGTCTGAATCATTCACTGTTTCTTGAACTGTCCAGATTGCAGTACGAAATCAGGCAGCGCGATCCACAAGCACAGGCCATGACGGTCAATGAACTGTTGCGGTGGCCGGGCATGATCGAGGAAGCGGCACCCGACCAGGAAACCTTGCAGCAACAGGTCCGACAGGCCATGATCGATACACTGGATACATTTACAGCCGAACGGGAACGGGAAGGCGCTGCCCTGACAGAAGCGCTTGTCGAACGTGTTGTGGCGATGCAGCAGATTGTCGGGAAAATCGAGCCGCTGATTCCGCAAATGGTCGAACAATTCAAGCAGAAAGCCATCGAGCGCATGCAGGAAGCGCTGGGAGTCGCTTTGTCAGATAGTGTACCGGTTACCATGACGCAGCAGGAAGCGTCCGAGCGCATCCGTCAGGAAGTCACGCTATACGGTATGCGTATCGATGTTGCGGAAGAGTTGTCCCGTCTGAAGATCCATCTGGATGAAACGAAGGCTATTCTGGAAAAGGGCGGACTGGTCGGAAAACGGATGGATTTCATGTTGCAGGAACTGAACCGTGAAGCCAATACACTCGGTTCCAAGGCTGCTATCAGAGAATTGTCCGATGCTTCGATGGAGCTGAAATTGCTGATCGAACAGATTCGGGAGCAGGTCCAGAATCTGGAATAGATTAGTCGAGGGAAATTTCTGATCCAGCATATTTCTGAGTTGACTCAGTGATACTTTTTCGTGAGTCAGTAATATTTTTTGATGCAGGACCAATGATGAAAAAGATCAGTTTGGGAAGCATGGTTTTCGACTTGTTAAAGGATCAGCCGGAAAAACAGTTAACAGCTCGCCAGATTGCAAAACAGGTTTTTGCAGTTTATCCGGCATATTGCATGGCAAAGCGAGAAGCCAGCACCCATCTCGAAACGGAAAACGATGTAATTACGCAGCTTGCAGCGGAAATTGGTGCTCATCGTCCTGCACTTCAAATAAAGCATCCGCAAATCAAAACGACAGCTGGACGTCCAAAAAAATATTATTACACGGAAAAAACGGAAGAAGCGGAAATCGAGGCAGCAGAAGAACAAAGCGTTGTTTGCAATGGTGAATCTGCCGAACTGTTGAGCGAACAGGCTCTTTATCCATTATTGACGAATTATCTGAGAAATGAACTGAATGTTTTTTCTCTTCGGATTGATGAAAAAAAATCGTCTAACAAGAAAGGGAAAAACGGTAACAAATGGTTGCATCCTGATCTGGTTGGATTGGAAGATATCGGTGCTCATTGGGAGCATACCGTAAAGGAGTGTATCGCCTATTATGGGGACAAGCGTACGCGTTTGTGGTCTTTTGAAGTGAAAAAACAGTCAATATGTCCAATGTGAGAGAAGCGTTTTTTCAGGCGGTCTCCAATTCTTCTTGGGCGAATCTCGGTTATCTGGTCGCGATGAAAATAGATGGCGGAGAAGACCATGCGTGAGTTGAGAATGCTGAATGCAGCACATGGTATTGGTGTCATTCAACTTGATACTTTGAATGTTTCCGAAAGTCAGATTCTTATTCCGGCGCGAGAAAAAGAGTTGGTTGACTGGAATAGTTGTCATAGACTGGTACAGGAAAATCCGGATTTCAAACGATATATCAAGCTGGTAAAACAGTTTTATCAGGTAAAAGAAATCAAACCATATGATTGGGATCGTTGAAGTTAACGGATTTGCTTTTATGTATTATCCAGCTTTGGGCGTCTGGCATGTGTCCTGCAGGACACATGCTTTCTATTTATGATTAATTATTCGATATTTCCTGATTAAACTCTTCCCGTTTCATGCTGAGATACTGTTTTTCAGTGATTTCATACAGTTGAGGGTAACGTTCGGTTCCCTTGAACCAGGCTTTCAGGCGTTTTTCACGTTGCTGTGCAGGCGGTGCCGACAGTGAACCGAGGTATGCTTCGACAGCGAGGTAGTAGCGCATCGTGTTGCGTTCGATGGCTCCTCTCAGGCCAGTGATGTATTCCGGGGTACCGTTCGTTTTTTTGCCGACGATGGTGAACCCTTCTTTTCCGCTGCCGGCGGTATCGAGGTAAAGGTTTGTCGCGATTTTGGCCATGGTTCCGAAGTGGTAAGAATACCGGATATGGATGAATGTCCGGTTGTCTTTAAGTGGAATGGCTTCCATCATCATGTAGTAATCCGAGGTGCCGACCGGCCCGGATTTTGCGTCCATGATGATTTGCATGTATCTGTCGTCGTTAATGACGGGTTTGAAGTTGTATGTCATTTTGTAGGCGTTTTTCAGTGGCTGGGGTTTCTTTGTTCCGGCATATACTTCGACCTTGTTCTTGCCCAGGGCGCGGCAATATTTGATATTCAAATGGAGCATCAGGACTTCACACCATTCTGTTGGTGTGTCCAGAGCGGTGCGGACAGTGGAATAGGGGTAGTTGACAACACTGTAGACATCACCGCTGATTGTGTTGGATTGCAGGCTGGAATCCATGTAGACCGGCTGTCCGAACTGATTGTTTGCCAGTTTGTTTTGCAGTTGCCGGTATTTCGTTTCCAGTGTCGTTGCGTTCTGGGCGTGAACGCTTCCCAAAAAGGTGAAAAGGGCGGCAAGTGCCAGCAGTAGTCTTATCAGATTTTTTCTCTTCATCGTCGTTCCTTTTTCAGTCAAAAAAACTTTGATTGAACCGGAACGGTTTTGTTTTGCTGTCATATTGCCATATCACAATAAGTCAGCATCATTTTTGGAAGTGACGAAATGCTTGTTTGTTCTGTGGATGTCCGGACGGACGGTTTTTATGGCATGCAATTTCACGATAATTGATTTGCCGGTTTGAAAATGAAAACCGGTCTGTGTCAGTATCGTGTGAGACTGATACAGTCTCTGTATTTGATCGGACAGGGAGAATAATGAACAATAAAAACAAAACAGTCATGGTGACAGGTGCATCCGGTTATATCGGTTCGCATACCTGTGTGGAGTTGCTGGATGCAGGGTTTTCTGTCGTGGCAGTGGATAATCTGTGCAACAGTTCGAGGGAATCTCTCAGGAGAGTGGAGAAAATTACCGGGAAACCGCTGGTTTTTCATGAGGCAGATGTTCGCGATATGGCGGAAATGGAAATGATATTCGGGCAAACCCCTATTGATGCCATTATCCATTTTGCCGGATTGAAGGCAGTGGGAGAATCTGTTGCCGAACCTCTCAGGTATTATGACAATAATGTGGGAGGAACCATTTCGCTGTTGCAGGTGGCACAGAAAGCGGGTGTCCGTCGTTTTGTGTTCAGTTCGTCGGCGACGGTTTATGGTGATCCCGACTTTTCTCCTGTTCCCGAAACAGCCAGACTGTCGGTCGCCAATCCGTATGGCCGTTCCAAACTGATGATCGAGGAACTGCTGAACGATCTGTCTTTTTCCGATCCATCATGGTCGGTTGCCATACTCCGTTATTTCAATCCGGTCGGTGCCCATCCCAGTGGCCTGATCGGTGAGGATCCTCATGGTATTCCGAATAATCTCATGCCTTACGTTGCCCAGGTTGCGGTAGGCCGGTTGAAGGAGCTGGCCGTTTTCGGTGATGATTATCCGACGAAAGATGGTACCGGGGTACGCGATTATATCCATGTCATGGATCTGGCTCGTGGCCATGTCGATGCACTAACTTATCTGTTTGAGAAAAACAAAGGTTTTACTGTCAATTTGGGAACAGGAGTCGGATACAGTGTTCTGGATGTTGTCCACGCTTTCGGGAAAGCGTGTGGCCGTCCGATTCCTTACCGTATTGCACCAAGGCGTGCAGGCGATGTTCCGCTTTATTATGCCGACCCATCGCTGGCGCATGCCCTTCTCGGCTGGAAAGCGAAATACGGACTTGATGAAATGTGCAGGGATTACTGGCGGTGGCAAAGTAAAAATCCGGATGGTTATGCCTGAGAAGCATTGTATAAAAAAATGCCGGGATTCCGGCATTTTTTTATGAAGAAAAACAGCTGTTATTTGGCGCGTTCACCGACATATATTTCCACACGGCGGTTTTGTGCCCGGCCGGCTGCGGTGTCGTTGCTTGCAATCGGATCGCTCGATCCTTTGCCTTCGACTGTAAAGCGGCTGGATGAAACTCCCTGGCTGACGAGATAATTCATGACGCTTTCGGCACGCTGACGCGAGAGGGGAATATTGATCGCGTCGGTACCGGTGTTATCCGTATAGCCAATCACGGTAATGCTTGTGGACGGGTTATTTTTCAGCGTAGTGGCCAGATCTCTCAGAATGGTTTTGAATTGGGGAGACAGTGTCGCGCTGTTGGTAGCAAATGAAATGTCACTGGGAATGCTGACTTTGATACGATTATCCTGGGTCTGGACGACTTCAACACCGGTACCCTGGGTGGCGGTCTGCATTTCCTGTTTCTGTTTTTCCATATGATTGCCCCACAAATAGCCGGCACCGCCTCCGACCAGACCACCGATTGCGGCACCTACTGCGGCACGTCCCCAGCCTCCAGGGCCGGTGACAGCACCCAGTACGGCGCCAGCAACGGCGCCCGCACCGGCTCCGGTTGCCGTTTTTTTCTGGGTATCATTCATGTTGGCACAGCCGGTGATGGCCAAGGTCGTTACTAATGCACAGGCAGTCAGTTTTGTACGCATGATGTTCTCCATTTGGAATGTGGTATTTTATTTTTCAAAATCCATCGGTATATGTTTTGTTCCAGCTCATTGAAATCGCAAAATTTTCTTTTATAAACAGTTGCCGGAAGGCGTTTCAATATTTCCCTGGTTCAAATGGTTTATCCTGATGGAAGATGAATTCGATCTCTGTAACAGGACGTCTGGTCTGACAATGAAATTACCGTTTCGTTTCAGGGAAATTTAAGCTGGAACAGTAAATGTGGAAATAATCATGAAAAATCCGGCAAACGCTGGAAAGTTTCGTTTGCCGGATGGAGAAGCGGAAAGGCCTGTCTGTTTGCGTTAGAGAATCTTGGCGATGGCGTCAACGACGTAATTCAGGTTATGCGAATTCAGCGCGGCGACACAGATGCGTCCCGTACTGACGATGTAAACCGAGAATTCATTTTTCAGTCTTTCGACCTGTTCGGCAGACAATCCGGAATAGGAGAACATGCCGTTTTGCCGGGTGATGAAGCTGAAATCCTCTCCATATTTGCGGGCAGTCAGTTCATCGGCCAGTTTGTGGCGCATTTCGTGGATGCGGACACGCATGCCGGTCAGTTCGTTTTCCCACATCTGGTGGAGTTCCGGGGTGGACAGTACTGTGGCGACGATTTTTGCCCCGTAAATCGGCGGGTTGGAATAGTTTGTCCGGATAATGCGTTTCAGTTGGGACAGTGTACGGGAAGCCTCATCGGCATTGCCGGCGACGATACTGAATGCACCGACACGTTCGCCGTAAAGGGAAAATGATTTCGAGAACGAATTGGATACCAGTACAGGGGAATAGCGTTGTGAAAAACGACGGACGATCTGGCCGTCGGATTCAATGCCTTCCGAAAAACCCTGATAGGCCATGTCGAGGAAAGGAATGAGTTTTCTGTCCCTGACGACTTCGATAACCTCGTCCCATTGGGCATCGGAGAGATCCGCTCCTGTCGGATTATGGCAGCAGGCATGAAGTATCACGACAGAACGGGCGGGCAGGGTTTTCAGGGTACCGATCATACCGTTGAAATCCACTCCGTGGCTGGCCGGATCATAGTAAGGGTAAGTGTTGACCTTGAAACCGGCGTATTCAAAAAGGGCGCGATGGTTTTCCCAGCTCGGATTGCTGATCCAGACTTGCGAGTCGGGAGAGAACCGTTTCAGGAAATCGGCACCGATTTTCAGCGCACCTGTTCCGCCAATAGCCTGTACTGTGGCGGCACGTTTTTCTTTCAGCACGATATTGTCTTCACCGAAAACCAGTTTCTGTACCGCGTTGTCATAAAGCGGCAGGCCGTCGATCGGCAGGTAGGTATGCGGACTACCCTGTGCGGTGATCCGTTTTTCGGCTTCCTGAACGCATTTCAGCAGGGGAACCTTGCCATTGTCGTCATAGTAGACACCGACGCCCAGATTGATTTTGTTCGGGTTGGTGTCCGCATGGAAAGCTTCGGTAATACCCAGAATAGGGTCGCGGGGCGCCATCGGAATGGCGGTAAAGAGAGTTTCAGGAATAGATTCGTTCATCGTGTTAACATTCAATATTTATTGCGACATGCAATCCGCATTCAAGGTGCCTGACAGCAACCGGTGCAGAGCGAAAAAACAAAATTTTTTTGCTTTTTCTATTGAGTAACATCTTATCAAAGGTACGAACCTCATGTCTCACTTATCGCTTATTTCTTCAAAAAAAGATGACGGAAAAGTCGTGACTTTCCAGAATTCGCCTTTTGAATTGCATCAGCCTTTCCCACCGTCGGGCGATCAGCCTGAAGCCATTGACCGGCTGGTAGAAGGAATTGAAGACGGTTTGTCATACCAGACGTTGCTGGGCGTCACCGGTTCCGGCAAAACCTATACGATGGCCAATGTCATAGCGCGGTTGGGGCGGCCTGCCATTGTTTTCGCACCGAACAAGACGCTGGCGGCACAGTTGTACAGTGAGTTCAGGGAGTTTTTTCCGAACAATGCGGTGGAGTATTTCGTCAGTTATTACGATTACTATCAGCCGGAAGCCTATGTACCTCAAAGGGATCTGTTCATCGAAAAGGATTCCGCCATTAACGAGCATATCGAGCAGATGCGCCTGTCGTGCACGAAGTCGCTGATGGAACGGCGTGATGTCGTGATTGTGGCGACAGTATCGGCCATATACGGTATCGGCAATCCGAATGAGTATCATCAGATGATTCTGACGTTGCGTACACGTGACAGAATACCCCAGCGGGATGTGATTACCCGTCTGGTACAAATGCAGTACAGCCGTAACGATATCGAATTCAGTCGCGGAATGTTTCGTGTCAGGGGGGATACGATTGATGTTTTTCCGGCTGAAAATGCCGATTATGCCCTTCGTATCGAAATGTTCGATGATGAAATCGAAAGTCTTCATTTCTTTGATCCCTTGACCGGGAAGGTTTTGCAGAAAATTCCGCGTTTCACGATTTATCCCGGTTCGCATTATGTGACGCCGAGAGAAACCGTGTTGAGAGCGATCGAAACGATCAAGGAAGAGCTCAGGGAGAGAAAGGAATGGTTCCGGAAAAACGGCAAGTTCGTCGAGGAACAGCGTATTGACCAGAGAACCCGTTTCGATCTGGAAATGATGCATGAGTTGGGTTTCACAAAGGGGATCGAAAATTATTCCCGCCATTTGACCGGTATGAAACCGGGTGAACCACCTCCGACCCTGGTTGACTATCTGCCCAGTGATGCCCTGATGTTTCTGGATGAGTCCCATGTCACGATCGGCCAGTTGAACGGGATGTACAACGGCGACCGTTCCCGCAAGACGAATCTGGTGGATTACGGTTTCAGGTTGCCTTCCGCGCTGGACAACCGTCCGTTGCGTTTTGACGAGTTTGAAAGCAAGATGCGCCAGACGGTTTTCGTGTCTGCCACACCTGCCAGTTATGAACTGACCCATTCCGGACAGGTCGTCGAGCAGCTTGTTCGCCCGACCGGACTGGTGGATCCTGCCATACAGGTCAGGCCGGCCAGTACACAGGTGGATGATCTGCTGGCCGAAATTCACGACCGGGTTGAAAAAAGCGAACGGGTGCTGGTGACAACGCTGACCAAACGTATGGCGGAACAGCTGACGGAATTTCTGACGGAGAACGGAATCCAGGTACGTTATCTTCACAGCGATATCGATACGGTTGAACGGGTGGAAATCGTCCGGGATTTGCGTCTGGGGACGTTTGATGTACTGGTCGGTATCAATCTGCTTCGGGAAGGGCTGGATATTCCAGAGGTATCTCTGGTCGCTATTCTGGATGCGGACAAGGAAGGTTTTCTGCGTTCCGAACGCAGTCTGATCCAGACGATCGGGCGTGCGGCACGCAATCTGAATGGCGCTGCGATACTGTATGCCGATACCATGACCGATTCGATGAAACGGGCGATCGACGAAACGGAACGGCGCCGCGCGAAACAGCTGGCTTACAATGAACAGCACCATATCACGCCGGCCGGTATTATGAAAGAAATCAGGGATCTGATCGATGGGGTTTTTCATCCGCAGGACAGTTTGCAGGATTCGCATGTGTCGGATGAACAGGCCGAATATGATGTCATGTCGGAAAAAGAATTGAGCCGCGAGATCAAGAAACTCGAAAAACAGATGATGGAATATGCCAGAAATCTGGAATTCGAGAAGGCGGCTAAAGCGCGGGATCAGTTGCATATCTTGAGGGAAAGGGCATTCGGTGCTGCTGTGATAGACCGGATACGTATGGAGTCGGCAAAGAAAAAATGAATCGTTATCCTGAAATTGTTGAAGAGGCGCTGACCAAAGTTCATTCCGGCTGGGTATCGGTATTGCGCGAGGGACTCGCGTCGGTCGAACGGCAGACTCCCGGTTATTTTGACGATCTTGCAAAAGACGACTTTTTGCCGACGCAGGGCAGATTGTTTGCCGCTTTTTCGCAGCCGATTGATTCGGTGAGGTATGTATTGGTGGGAGAAGGGCCCTATCCCAGAGCGGAGAGCGCATCAGGTTACTGTTTTATGGATGCGGCAGTAAAAGAGCTGTGGTCGGAAAACGGATTGTCCAAACCGGTCAATCGTGCCACCTCATTGCGCAATTTCATCAAGATGCTTCTGGTCGCGGATGGAAAAATCACACCGGACAAGACGGGAAGCGATGCCATAAAAACCGTTGCTCACGATGCGCTTGCCGAGCATTCTTCTTATATCCGGACGCTGGAAGAAATGCAGCAGACCATGATCAACAAGGGCTTTCTGCTGTTGAATGCCTCGCTGGTTTATCGTGCACATGTTTCTGCCGCCAGAGAGACGAAAATCTGGCAGCCGTTTTTATACACTGTTCTGGATGCTCTGGCTGTCCGGAACAGGCAGAATATCGAAAAGCCGGTATTGATATTATGGGGGAAAATGGCTGAAAAGCTGATATCGCTTCCCTTTGCAGAATTTTTCGATTGTGCCGTTTCAGAACATCCTTTCAATCTGTCGTTTATCGGAAATCAGGACATGCAGGCACTGTTTCGGCCGTTGGGGCTGCTTTACAGGCGGAATGCATGTGTCGAATGATTGCGGTATCCGTCAATTTAACGGTTTTCAATCTTTTTATTCAGTGGCATTATTTGGAAAATACGTCAACTTTAGTGAAATTTGAATATGTCTAACACCGAAATCATCCGTTCCAATGGTCGTCCGCTCGATTCCATGCGTTCCATCGAGTTTGTCCGCAATTACACGAAATATGCAGAAGGTTCCGTACTGACTGTTTTCGGCGATACCAAAGTGATTTGTACCGCCAGTATTGAAGAGTCGGTACCTCCTTTTCTTCGTGGAAGAGGGCGTGGATGGCTGACTGCGGAGTATGGCATGTTGCCTCGTTCGACACATACACGGATGGAACGGGAGGCGGCCAGGGGACGGCAGTCCGGGCGGACTCAGGAAATCCAGCGTCTGATCGGGCGCTCGATCCGGGCAGCGTTTGATCTGAATGCTTTCGGTGAACGAACACTGAAACTGGATTGCGATGTCATTCAGGCAGATGGCGGTACGCGTACCGCATCAATCAGCGGCGTCATGATCGCTGCCTATGACGCTTTTTCCCTGATGGTTGAAGAAGGATTGATCGAGAAAGTGCCTCTCAACCATTTTGTCGCCGCGATTTCGGTCGGCGTGATCCAGGGAATTCCCATGCTCGATCTGGATTATCAGGAAGACAGTTCCTGTGATACGGACATGAATGTGGTGATGACAGAATCCGGTGATTTTGTCGAAATACAGGGAACAGCCGAGGGAGGGCCTTTCAGTCATTCCATGCTGAATGAAATGCTTGGAATGGCTCAAAAGGGTATTGATGAACTGATTCATATGCAAAAAAGAGTTCTGGGTTTGGAAAACGATTGAAAAACAAGGTGTTTATGCCAAAAGAAATTGTTCTGGCGTCCGGCAATCCGGGAAAACTGAAGGAATTCCGCCAGATGCTGGAGCCGGCAGGTTACCGGGTCGTCCCCCAATCCGATTACCATGTCAGTGAAGCGGATGAGCCTTATTTCACTTTTATCGAAAACGCGCTGACCAAGGCACGTCATGTTTCCAGACTGACGGGGAAACCGGCTCTGGCTGATGACTCGGGTTTGTGTGTCAATGTACTGGAAGGAAAGCCGGGTGTTTTGTCGGCACGTTATGCGGGGGAACCCAAATCGGATGACAGAAACAATGCCAGACTGATTGCCGATCTTGCCGGGTTGCCGGATAAAACAGCGAATTATTACTGCGTACTGGTCTATGTACGTTCCGCGGATGATCCACAACCTGTTATTGCGGATGGCAGATGGTTCGGTCGTATTGTGGATACTCCGAGAGGGGCGAACGGTTTCGGTTATGATCCTTATTTCTGGATTCCGGAATTTGGAAAAACGGCAGCCGAACTGACTCCGGACGAGAAAAACAGCCATTCCCATCGGGGTATGGCATTACGGGCACTTCTGGAGAAATTGCCGTGATTCCGATTCACCCGGTTACTGTTACCGAACTGCCCGGGATACCGGTTTCCGGTCAGCCCCATTTTGACAAGTTGCCGCCGCTTTCACTGTATGTCCATATTCCATGGTGTATCCGGAAGTGTCCGTATTGTGATTTCTATTCACATGAGAAACACTCGACAATTCCGGAAAAAGAATATCTGGATGTTTTGCGCCAAGATCTGGAATTGTCATTGCCGATGATCTGGGGCCGGAAAATCTCCAGTATTTTTATCGGTGGCGGTACACCCAGTTTGTTGTCAGCCAAAGGCATAGACCAGCTGCTTTCGTTTATACGGGAATTGCTTCCCGTTCTGCCCGATGCCGAAATATCCATGGAAGCGAATCCTGGAACTTTTGAAGCAGGGAAATTCAAATCTTATCGCGAAAGTGGAATCAATCGTCTGTCAATCGGTATTCAGAGTTTCAACCCGCATTTTCTCCATGAATTGGGACGTATTCATGATCATGATGAAGCCAGAGCTGCCATAGAAATAGCTCGGCGATATTTCGACAATATCAATCTGGATCTGATGTATGGCCTTCCACGCCAGACACTGGAACAGTTGAAGGATGATGTATCTGTGGCCTTGTCTTATGAACCGGCCCATCTGTCTTTCTATCAGCTGACCATAGAGCCCAATACCTATTATTTCAAACATCCGCCTGTTTTGCCGGATGAAGATATCCTTGATCAAATGCAGAAATGGATTGAATCTTCCACGTCGGCAGCCGGTTTTGAACATTATGAAGTATCTGCATATGCCAGAACGGGACGTCAGTGTTTCCACAACAAAAATTACTGGCTGTTCGGTGATTATCTCGGCATAGGAGCAGCAGCCCATTCGAAAATTACCTTGCCGGATCAGTCGGTTATCCGGCAGATGCGATTACGCAATCCTCTCTTGTACATGGGTGGCATAGAACAGGGAATTCCTCTGGAAGAACAGTTTGAGGTTCCTGTGTCGGATCTGGGTTTTGAATTCATGATGAATGCGCTCAGGCTGATGGACGGTTTTTCTCCCGCATTATTTGCAAACCGTACCGGGCTGAATTTCTCTGTCATCAATGAGGCGGTGACGGAAGCTGTAAAGCGCGGACTGTTGATGGCTTCTCCTGCCCATGTCCAGCCTACAGAACTTGGCAAACGTTTTCTTAACGACTTGCAGCAGATTTTTCTTCCGGACTGATATCAGGATTTACACACATTGATGATAGTGTGTTTCTTTCATGCAACTCATTCTTTTTACAGCGCATAAGCTGACAGATGTTTTTTCTTGCCTGATACTACATCGGGATTCTGGAATACTGAAAAACAGGAAATAGGCTGACTTGATCTGAGAAAGGAGAAAACGGTCCTGGCGGAAGGGGTGGGATTCGAACCCACGGATGCTTGCACATCGCCGGTTTTCAAGACCGGTGCATTAGACCACTCTGCCACCCTTCCAGAAATAACGAATTATACAGGAATTTCGGGATGTTGAGCGAACTTGCATTTCCGGAAATGGTATTGCCAGTTTCAGGTCGGAATATCCGGTCAAAATCATGGCCGGCTGAAATCGTCGATCGGGTTTGTGCACATGTTTGAGTGACCAGGTATATACCGATCGGATACGCCGATTTCCGGTTTCCACGATATCGGATGCTTAATCGGTTTATAAATTATATCTGGACGGATATAGATAAAATTTTGAATGAATAAATATTCATAATCAGTATAAACCTCAAGGGGAAATAAACGGGCTTTTGGATTTTTTGGAATATTGAAAAATTGTTTTATATCCATATCAGGTAGTTATAATTACTTTGTAAAATATTTATATCTTTTCAGAAAAAGAAGGTGGTTTTTTTTAATTGATTATTACTGTTAAAATTGGATGCGTTAATAATTATCCATGCAGTTTAATCGTTTCTTTTCAACATTGAGTGAGGGCATAATGGCACAATCTGAAAAACAGCGGGAAGATATCATGCAACGCGAGTACCAGAGTATGGCGCCTGACACTGTTGAAGACAAGAATGGAGCTGAAAACAAAATAAAAAAAACCAAGAAGATTCCCGGTTACAGGTTGATCAACAGGATCAAGAGCCGCTCTATCGAACTGGGTGTTCAGGACAGATATATTGCCGATATCATTGGTGTGACGCCCATTTACTGGTATTCCATTGCAAACGGGCACAGGAAAATTTCGGCCTTAAGCAAGGATAAACTTGAAAAAATCGCCAAATTCCTGAATATTCCTACCGTTCAGGCCATGAGTCTTGCTGACGTGCTCACTCATGAGGATTTCTTTCTCGGAAATCTGGAAGAACAGCTGGATATTTCCATCGAGCAGATGCGAAATGATCCGGCATGGATGAACTGGGCGCCTACGAATGAAGAGTGGGCGCAGCTCTCCATCGGTACACGTACGGGTATTGTCATGTTGTATGAGACGGTCTTTCAGAAGATGCTGTTAAGACGTGCTGAAATTGAAAATCCTGAACTCAAGGAAACAATGCAGAACTTTTCTGATAATGTAAAACCGAAATAAAAGACAATTCAGATAATGTCGGTCATTAATATAAAAGTCAAATCGAAGATTAATTCCCGGTAACGGTATAAAGAAAGTACCCTTTTTGTCTGGGATTGTCAGTCGATGAAAATATGAAATCACTGTCCGGCTGAGCTTTTACGGGTATATAACAAACATCAGAAGCCGATATTTTAAAAGTCATCAGTCGGGTTTATCATTTATTTGAATGGAATCGCTTTCAGTTTTTCTTTCCTGTTTTTTTTCAGAACTTTTGAATTGGGCATTGTATAGTGCTTTGTAAACACCATTTTCTATATTCATCAGTTCTTCATGTGAACCGGTTTCCATAATCTCCCCTTCGTTGATAACGACAATCCTGTCGGCATTGCGAATCGTTGACAAGCGGTGTGCAATAACGAAAACAGTTCTGTTTTTCATCAAATTTTCGATCGCTTTTTGTACGACTGCCTCGGATTTGTTATCCAATGCCGATGTCGCTTCATCCAGTATGATAATGGGCGCATCCTTGATAAAGGCTCGCGCGATGGCAACACGCTGTTTTTGTCCGCCAGACAGCAAGATACCACGTTCTCCGATATAGGTATCAAGACCTTCTGCCAGTGAAGAAACAAAATCGGTCAGGTAAGCCATGTCCAGCGCTTTCCATATTTCCTCATCGCTGGCATCCGGTTTTCCGATCCGTACGTTATCCCGAATCGTACCGGCAAAAAGGAAATTGTCCTGAAAGACAATAGCCATTTTGTCTCTCAGGCTTGTCAGCGTCACATCGCGGATATCTGTTCCATCTATCAGAATCTGGCCGGTATCCACATCATAAAAACGGGGAAGCAGACTGACGATGGTAGATTTGCCCCCTCCGGAGTTTCCAACCAGTGCGATGCTTTGACCAACATCCGCCTTGAGACTGATGTTCTTCAGTACGGGAACATCAGGCCTGTATCCGAAACAGACATTGCGGAATTCGATATTGCTGTTGACGGATTTGAGTTCTGTAGCGTTTTCCTTGTTACGAATGGCTGGAGGAGTGTCCAAGATCTCAAAAACGCGCTCGATAGCCATAAAAGAAAACTGCACGGAGTTGAAATTGTTTCCGAGGTTTTTGATAGGTGTGTAAAGCATCAGCAGAGCTGAAATGAAGGAAACGAAACCACCGGGCGTCAACTGGTTCGTCAGGATCAGGTGTGAACCATAACCGATGGTTGCCGCAATGCCGAATGAGGCCGTTATGTGCATCACAGGCGAAAGCCATGATGAACGTTGTGTCATCTTGATGTTGAGCCTGAACAGAGAAGCCAGGATTTTGCTGAATTTTTCTTTTTGTTGCGGCTGGTAGTTGTAAGCCATAATGGTCCGGTTACCGGAAAACGTTTCATTATAGGCTGTGATAGTTTGCGAACCCGATGCAACAGTTTGTTTCATGATCGTTTTAATCATATTCCGTACCCGGGTCATTGGATAGAATGTGCAGCCCAGTACGATCATGGCAATAAGGGACAATTGCCATGAATTGTAGAAAAGAACACCAATCAGAGATAAAGACGAAAAAAGGCGGGAAAGGAACAGTCTCAAATTGGACAGAAGACCTGAACAGGCCAGATCCGCATCATTGTTGAAGCGAAAAACGATGTCTCCTGAATTCTGGCGGTCGAAAAATGAGGTTTCAAATGTCAGAAGCTTGCTATACAACGACATTTTCAGATCGTTTGTCACATGAGAACCGACCCAGACATTGAGATATGTTGCCAGATAAGTCAGCGCTCCTTGTCCTATGGTGAATCCAATGATGAACAATGGCGCATACCATGCCGACGTTCCTACCGATTTTTCAATCAGAACCATATCCATGTACGGTTTCAGGCTCAATGCAATGACGGCATCAAGCGAGCCGATCGGGATACACAGCCACATGGCCAGGAGCGCGCGAAACCAGTAGGGTTTCACGTATGGCCACATTCGTTTGTAATTGAGATAAAACGGTGAATTGCGCAGCTTTTCAAGCATTGGATAGTAGTCAGGATGTTATGGAAAGGTGATCACACGAAACAAATATGATATTCTTAAAGTGTTAAAAAAAGCAATTTTACTGATCTTGTCGGATTTTATATCAGTAAAGAACAGGAAGACAGCTTTTTTGTTATCTTAGCTTTCAACTTAAATAGCAAATTAAAGTAATGATAAATCCTATCAAGATTTATGCCAAGAATCAATATACCAATGGTTTTTTTCTGAAATTTGTCATTGTGTTGACTATTGTTGGGTACAATAGCTTGAAATTTTATTAGGGCATGAATGGTTGATGAAGATAATATCTGGAGTATTTATTAAAGTCGGTATTCTGTAACTTGATTGCAGGATTGCATATTTTTGCAGTTGATGAATAGAGGTCAGATAATATGAAAAAATTTTTTCATGAAGCAGCTATTAAAAAATTGCTGGCATATAAAAGAAAATATCCTGATAATCCTGCGAAATGTGCAATTAAGATCTGCGGATATTGTGCCGCTTGGGCTGTGAAATCTATTCTTCCACAAAAAGTTTCTAGGAAGGATAAACAAAATTTCTCTTCATTCAAAGTGGCTTTTCGCCTGACCAATATGATTGGGGATGTTTTAGTCAATTTAAATTATTTAAAGGGATTTAGTCGTCATCTTCCTGAAAATTGTATACTTGACATTTATTCGGGGTTGAATGAGGAAGTTATCGATGGATTATTTTATGGAAACGATTTTATTAATCAATTCATTAAAGGAAAGTATCCTGATAAAGGTAAATATGACCTGGTTGTGGATCTTGATCGCTATCCGGAAATACTCTATTGCTCAGATAGGATCAATTCAGAAAACAATCATTTTCTATCCGAATATGTCAAGATAGTCAGTGATTTCAACATGGAGAATCCAGTGTTTCTTTTATATGGAAGCTGGGCTGAGCGGGTTGGAATTGAATATGCAAGGCTTTTTGGAAGAACGCGTCATACACAAGCTGATATACACGATTTTTTGAATTTGAAAAACGTAAAATATTCTCTCAAGGCTAATCCTGAATTCAAACGGATATTGAATCAAAACGGACTGGAAAAAAAAAGGTATATCACATTTCAAAGGGGTATTGCTGGAGCAGGTGAGTATACTCGTCTTTGGTCGCTTGAAAATTACAAGGCTGTAGTGAACTGGTTGAAAAACAGCTATCCTGAGTACAGACTTGTTCAGCTGGGACGAACAGATACCCTTGAAATTGAAGGTATTGATTTGGACTTGAGAGGAAAAACCAGTTTTGAGGAACTTAAAAATATTCTGAAATATGCGCTAATCCATATTGATGGAGATTGTGGCATGGTTCATGTCAGACATTATTTGCAGGGAGGCGTTTCGATTGTACTTTTTGGACCGACTTCACCTGATTATATTGGCTATCCTGAAAATATCAATCTGAGAGCAGATGGCTGTCCTGGCTTTTGCGAATGGATCAGTAATGATTGGCAGGAAAAATGCATTAGAGGATATAAAGATCTCCCGTGTATGGTGAAACCGGAAATAGTGATTGAAAAAATTAAAAGTATTCTTGAGGCTGATTGATAAAATTTTTTACTATTATTTTAATGTATAGTTTTCCTATAAACGGTCTTTTCAGGCATGTCGGTATTTTTCCACCAGTAACTGCAATCGTAACGTTTTCTGATTTCAGGTGATAATGGTTTGAATTCACCTTTAATAAATTCCTCCAAACGATCGATCAGATCATGGCCAATTACAAAAAAGCGTGAAGGATCATAAAAATCATAATTCAGAACAATCAAACGATTGGTTATGATTTTTCTTCCAAGTAATAGTGCTTCGGAAATACGGAAAGACAGTCCTTCATCCGTTGTAAGGCGATACATGTCAATGATAATTTCGGATTCACCGACAAGTTTGAGGTATTGGGAATAGATGATACGTTCTTTATCAAAATCCTGGACAAAGATAATATATTCATTAATATATTTCCGGATTTCAGGGTACAAATAATGTAATTGTTCTCGTATTCTGTTTAGGTCATGAAGTCGTGATTGATCATCGACGCTTTTATACGCTCCGATAAATGTATAGATGAATTTCCTATAGTTATAATTTACTTTTTGCATGACATTGCTGTTGACGGCATTAGGGCGATATGTGATTCCCAAAAATTCAGCGTCGGGTTCATAGTATGATTCTGCACCCTGTATGATTTTTTTGTCGATTAACTGATGTAGCGATTTTCGGAATTTCAAGAAATTTTTTCTTTCCGTCATATGTTCAAGACCGTCATGAAACCGTAGGTAGACTGATTTGTTGGGATGTAAAAATTTATAGGCCATTAGAAGCCAAGGGCTGGCCATATTGGCAAATACAGTAAGTCCATCTTCCTTATCTATGAAATGTCTACGGGAAATTAAAGCAAGAAGAAAAATAATAAAGTTTCTTGATGGACTCAGATAGCTGGATAATTCTTTTACAGAAAAACCGGAAAGATGTGTTTTATAAATATCGACAACATGTGCACTGGGTGTGAAAAAATTTCTTGGGGCTGATGGCAAAAAAATCAAATCTACCAGATTCCAGATGGCCGCAACTTTCCCATAGTTGGTATAGAAGATTCTGACAATACCCCGTTTTATCTTTTCTGTAAATGAAAGATTTTTTTTGTTTGGATGACCGCTGAATTTGTATTTTCCGGAAAGCAGTTCAACCAGCGAAAAATTTTTTAATGTTTTACCGGTTTCAAAAAGAGGAAAATATTTTTTCAAAAGAGGAGGTACTTGCTCAGGTGATGAACTGTCAGAAATAATGAAGACTTTGAATTTTCTATGGTGTGGCGAATCTTGTTTTCTTGTTAACAGACCGAACCACCTGATGAAAGTTTGTTTTGCCATAATGATTGAGGCTGCTTGTAAAACAGAACAGAATAAGTAGAAATTTCAATATATAATGAAAGTGCATTCAAATGGATATTGATCGCATTGATATGATTTTTTATATAGCTAAGAATTAATATAAAAAAATATACGACATATATCTGTGATATCTGACTGTGTAATCAGGTGTGAAATTGTTTCACATTATGATAGACTTGTCATCATAAAGTTTTGTTAAAAAGCAGTGCGGCTAGAAAAGAGTGATTTGGAGGAGAAATGAGGGGAATTATTCTGGCTGGTGGAAGCGGGTCACGGCTATATCCGTTGACTCAAATCATTTCCAAACAGTTGTTGCCTGTGTATGACAAACCGATGATCTATTATCCGTTGTCTACTCTGATGCTGTTCGATATCAGGGATATCCTGATTATTTCGACGCCACAGGATACGCCGAATATCGAAAAACTGTTTGGAGATGGCAAAAAGTTCGGGTTGTCTATCCAGTATGCTATCCAGCCGGAACCGAGGGGAATTGCCCAGGCATTTACCATAGGAGCCGATTTTATCGGAAGTGACGATGTCTGCCTGATTTTGGGGGACAATATTTTCAGAATGCAGGAAGCCTTGCCGGAATTCAAAAAAGAAGTTGACAAGAACCGAGGTTGGCGGGCGACGATCTTTGCCTACCATGTTCCCGATCCCGAGCGTTTTGGTGTCGTTGAATTTGACAAGAATTTCCAAGCGATTTCCATTGAAGAAAAACCGAAAAAACCCAAATCAAATTATGCTTCGGTCGGGTTGTATTTTTATCCTTGCGATGTCGTGGAAAAAGCAAGGCAGCTGGTTCCGTCAGCCAGAGGCGAGTTCGAAATCACCGATCTGAACAACATGTATCTGGAAGAAGGGCGGATGAGTGTGGTTCCCATGCGGCGTGGAAATGTCTGGCTGGATGCAGGGACTCCGGTGTCGCTGATGGAAGCATCGACGTTTATCGGCCTGATCGAGCAACGTCAGGGATTGAAGACCGCCTGTATTGAAGAAATCGCCTATCGGAAGGGTTTCATTGACGATCATCAGATGATGAATCTGATTGATGCAATGAAAGATGGTTCCAGTTACAAGGAATATCTGAAAAAAGTTTACAAGGAGTATCATGAACCTTATTAAAACTTCGCTGGAAGGTGTATATATCATTGAACCGGCTGTATTCAGCGATGCACGGGGCTATTTTTTCGAGAGCTATAACCGTAACGTTTTTGAAAAAGCGGGGGTGAATTACACGTTTGTCCAGGACAACCAGTCGAAATCGTCGTACGGTACTATTCGTGGCATCCATTTCCAGAAAGGTGAATTTGCACAAGCCAAACTGGTACAAGCATTGCAAGGTACAGTATTGGATGTCGTTGTCGATTTGCGAAAGGGATCTCCCACATTCGGTCAGCATGTTGCAGTAGAACTGTCAGAAAACAACTATCGCCAGTTGCTGATTCCTCGAGGATTCGGCCATGGTTTTAGTGTCCTGAGTGAAACAGCGGTTTTTTCATACAAATGTGACAATTTTTATGCGCCTTCACATGAGGGAAGCATCCGGTTTGATGATCCCGAGCTTGCGATAGACTGGCATGTCGATATGAACAAGGCACTGCTATCCGACAAAGACCAATCCGCGCCGGATTTCCGGACGTATTGCCAGTTTCCGGTTTTCTGGTATTCCATGTAATCAGGGGAATTCATCATGTGGCTTGTGACTGGTGCCAACGGGCAACTGGGTTCGGAACTGAAATCGTTACTGGGTACGTCAGCTGTTTATGTAGATCGTGCTGAACTGGATATATCCGACGAGTTGGCTGTAAAAAATTTTCTTGAAAAGAACCGGTTCGATGGCGTTGTCAATTGCGCTGCCTATACGGCAGTCGACAGGGCAGAAGATGAACCGGCCGAGGCTGACAGAATCAATCATCTCGGGCCGAAATGGCTGGCGAAATATGGAAAGTGCATTATCCATATCTCTACTGACTATGTATTCGATGGAATCGCTCATATTCCGTATAGTGAAAATGACAGACCCAATCCTGTTTCCGCATATGGAAGAACAAAACTGGCTGGGGAGAGGGCCGTTCTGGAACAGGCGGAAACAGCCATTATTATCAGGACGGCATGGCTTTATTCCTTACACGGCAGCAACTTTGTCAAAACCATGTTGAAGTTGGGCAGAACCCGTGACAGCCTGAATGTCGTGTCCGATCAGATCGGCAGCCCGACATCTGCGGCTGATCTGGCCAAAGTGATTATTGAAATATTGCCTCAAATTAACCGGAAAAAGAAAGAGATTTATCACTTCACCAATGAAGGTGTCTGTTCGTGGTACGATTTTGCAGTAGCCATCATGCAGATAGCCGAACTGCCCTGCAAGGTATTGCCGATTGAGAGCAGAGATTATCCCACCCGGACAAAGCGGCCATTTTACAGTGTGTTGAACAAGAAAAAAATCAAAAACGATTTTGGGCTGAAGATCAGATACTGGCGTGATGCTTTGGCCGATGTATTAAAAAAAATGGAAGAAAAAGAATGAAATCCATTCTCGTGACAGGGGGAGCCGGTTTTATCGGTTCCAATTTCGTTCCCTATTTTGCGGAAAAATATCCACACTATCATATCGTCAATCTGGACAAGTTGACATATGCCGGCAATCTGGACAATCTGAAAGAATGCGAATCCATGATGAACTATACGTTTGTCCAGGGCGATATCTGTGATGAAAAATTGGTTCAGTCGTTGTTTGAAAAGCACGACATCCGCGGTATCATCCATTTTGCTGCCGAGAGTCATGTCGACAATTCCATCAAGGGGCCCAGGGCCTTTATGGAAGCCAACGTGATGGGAACATTCAATCTGATTGAAATGGCACGCCGATACTGGATGAGTGCGCCCGGTCAGTATCGTGCAGGTTATGAATCCTGCCGTTTTCACCACATATCAACGGATGAAGTTTATGGTACTTTGGGGGAGAGCGGTTATTTCACCGAAACGACACCTTATGCACCGAACAGTCCCTATTCAGCCAGCAAGGCCGGCTCCGATTTCATCGTCAGAGCGTATCATCATACCTATGGCATGGACGTCACGACATCCAATTGTTCAAACAACTATGGTCCCAAACAGCATAGTGAAAAATTGATACCGACCATTATCCGGAAATGTCTGGCAGAAGAACCGATTCCGGTATATGGAAACGGTCAGAACGTACGGGACTGGCTATACGTATTGGATCACTGCAAGGCGATCGATCTGATCTACCATCAGGGAAAATCCGGAGAAACCTATAATATCGGCGGTCATAATGAAAGAAACAACCTGCAGATCGTTCATTCGGTTTGCCGGATACTGGATGAAAAAAGACCACGAAAAGAGGGCAGATATGCCGATCTGATCAGTTTTGTCACAGACCGGCCGGGACATGACCTACGCTATGCCATTGATGCCACCAAACTGACCGAAGAACTTGGCTGGAGGGCAGACGAAAATTTCGAGTCGGGGATCGTCAAGACAGTGAAGTGGTATCTATAAAAATATAATCACCGAAAAAAGATTCTGAATGTACTGAAAATGGGGATTACTGAAAAATATCTTTATCCCCCTTTTCATTTTCGACTCCTTTATCATAAAAAGAAATCAGATCGGTATCTTCCAGATAGTCGAAACTATGAACAACCATAGGATCGATAATAAAAAAATCACCGGATTTCATTTCATATTCCTCTTTAATCGATCCATCGATTGTCGATACGATTAACCGGAATCGGCCCTTGATAACATAGAAAGCCTCCCGGTTTTCTTTATGATAATGATTGCCGCGGAAAGCTTTTCCGACACTGGTGATGTAATTGACCTGTTTCCAGCCGTTATGAACCAGTTGTTTCAACGAACCACGATCGTCAGAGAATTCGAAATCCGGTTTAATAAATGTGATGAGCATATTAGGCCTTGAAATGTATTTCGTTTAGGTTCAGGAGCTTTTTCAGTTTTTGATTGTCCAACACACTGCTGGTTGCGCGTTTGGCTTTGAAGATTCCATTGCTTTGATGAACAGAAATAGGTTTTATCAATGATTTATCCAGTTGGTGAGCGTCGGCCAGTGCGATAGCGGCATCGTATTTGGACATAATGTCATCTCCCGCGATATTGATAATTTTTTCAGAACAACTGCCGAATTTCTCGATCAGCGAAATAAGATAAAAAGCGCATTGATCGAAACTGAGGGTAGAGCGGTAAGAATCCGAAAACATTTCCACCGTATTTCCTGATTCCAGATCGGCTTTGATATGATCGAAGAAATGCGGTTTTCCTTCCACGAGAGAGGGGCCGAAAATAAAAGGAAAACGGACGACATTCATTCCGGCTGTCAGAACAATCTGTTCGGCGAGAACCTTGTGTTTTCCGTACAGATTGACCGGCTGGCAGGCATCGCTTTCAAGAAAACGACGTTTGTTGGAACCCTCTCCATAAACAGTATCCGTCGACACATAATACAGACAGGAAAGTTTATTGAGTCTGTTGACCGCTTCGGCCAGAGCAACGATGTTGATGTTCCAGGCCAAAGCGGGATTTTCTTCCACTTTATCGGGGTGATGATAGGCAGCCAAATAGATGCATTTTGATTGTGCATCCATATACCGGTTGAGGCGGTCCAGCGCATCATTATCACAAACATCCACCTTCATCCATTCCACTTTTGGATGGGAAAAAGCGGGTTTGTCACCATGAGCATATGTTGCCACAATATGGTCTTGAGAGTGTTTCAGGATATTTTTTATACAGTAACGTCCCAAATAACCATTTGCCCCGATAACGACGTACATTATTTGTTCTCCATAATTGTATTCATTGTTTCAAACCACACTTTGTGTCCATCAATAAAATGATTGATGTATGCACGGTTTTTGACAGGTAGTTCATCGTTGGGAAGATTATCGATGTATTTTTTCAGTTTCTCAAACAGTTCCATGCCACATTCAAGATAAGTCTGTTTGGTCAATTTGATTTCTCTTAGCCAATGGCAGAAATCTGTCGTCATCTTGGTACCCATTTCTTCTGCATAGGCATCTACCCAAAGATCATGTTCGTTGCGGTTTTGTCTTACCAGAGGTTGACCATAAGAAACATAATCGTTCATTTGCCATGTGATGCGTTCGACGATGTAGGAAGACCAGATATCATCGAATCGGCCAATATCTGGAACAAGGAAGTAGATTGGTACAATGTCACGATGAATGGCTGTATTCTGGGAATTGAAAGGAGAATAGGTTTCCTTGTCTAGCGCATAATTTGTATTACGTTTATAACCGGTGACATCAATAGGTGCAGCCAATCGTGTAACAGCGTCGATATCCGGGTCACCAAGCCAGAATCCGGCATTGACAACAGTGCGAACAGTCTTTTTATTCCAGTTCAGGTTTTTGACTTCATCAATGCGATCAACCCAGGAGTAACCGCGTGGATAGAACTTCCGGTTTTGACGTTCTTCCAGATCATCACAAATATTGTACCAACCGCTAGGTGACGAAACGACAGGCAAAGAAGCATCTGAACCCAAAAGCAAATGATGACCTACATAGTCTTCACAGGCAATATAATTATCGTCATCTATCAAAACGATGATATCTGCACCTTTTTCATAAGCTTTCAGAATCGCCACCTGTCGGCGCTGAATACAATTCCAGGGAAGATATCCTTTCAATTTCGGATATTTTTCCAGATAAGTGTTCTGATCTTCTGCATCCATAAAGAGAACGGGAATATTATACTTTTCTTGAAGCGAACGACAATATTCCTTTGCTTCTGTTGGGGTTTTCTTATCCCCGGTTATAACAAAATCAACGTAGTCTTTCCGACCATGTTTAATAATGTCCTTGATGTAGTCTTCGATCAGGTAGGGAATATGGATGGTAGTGGTGGTAATGGTGATTTTCATTAATTATCTCTTTTTGAAATTGGGTCAAATTTCTATTTTCTTTGAAAGCTGATGAAATATATTACGTATAAAATGATGCTTCCTTAAAAAAAGGATATATTTCATGTGACCATCAATTTTTCTTATATTTCTATCTAATAAGACTAAATTGAGA
>ERZ1034992.68-NODE-68-length-71398-cov-26.740717_pt1 | contig 71398 bp, 81 predicted proteins | sample MGYA00520695_ERZ1034992 | MGnify/ENA primary metagenome ERZ1034992 (study PRJEB33766, sample SAMN09781778) | gut metagenome | biome: gut microbiome | host: Homo sapiens | place: Madagascar | study: EMG produced TPA metagenomics assembly of the PRJNA485056 data set...
GATGAGTATAATAACTCATCCTTTATTTTAAATTTGATTATTAATTCCAGTTATCGTAATTATTACGACGATTATTCTTTTTACCCTTCTTACCGCGATTATTGCCACGACGATTATCGCGATCAAAATCTTCATCATACATGCCAGATTCTCTCAACATACGCTCAAAATCATCGCCACCAGATTTCTTCTGGTTATTACGATTATTATTCTGAGAGTATCCACCACGATTCTGATTGATAGAAACTTCCTTACGAATACCATGCTTATTGGTAGTGACATATGTATTACCTTCAATATAACCAGGCTTCTGGCCATTCTTAGGCTTATTATTCATACGGGGTTTCTCATCAGAATCCTGATTCTTATTATAAGACTTTCCATTATTGGGCTTAGAATCAAACTTGAATGTAGTCCAAAGAGGAGTTGCAGTATCGGGCTCAATTCTCTTGGCCTCATTCAAGGTTTCATATTCCCAATTAGAGGAAGAAATCTTATCAGAAATATCGAGAGTAAAAGTTTCATGATTGGTCTTTTCTTCACCAGTTTCACGATCTCTATAGATCGCATAACTTTCAAGCTTAATATCAATCACATCTGTATGATGCTTATGATTTGGATCAAAGAGGGCTTTATGAGGTTCCACCACAAGATAGAGAATCTTGCGATAACGACGATTCTTATAATAGAAGAATCGAACTGAGCTCATAATTAGACCTTTATAGATACGATAACGAGGATCTTCAGCAATAGGAAGAATCATTCCATTGAAAGGAAATGCAATAATATAGAGATTGGACTTATTAGGAGAATCATTCTGCAGGCATCTAGCAGTGACTACAGGGATTCCACGATTATTCTCGGTCACCTTGATAGAAGTGGGCTGAGTCATAAGGAGGGAGGGATCTTTCAGCTGATCATCTGAGATATAGCTGATATTGAGAATTTCACGATTGATAGGCTCGATCTTCGGATTATCTCGCATATCAATATCATGCTTCTTATTAATCTTTTGCTCATCCTGGGGATTATGGTACTTATCCATTTTACTTCCCTTTGCATAAGCTACCAGGAAATTACTAGTACCAATGGAAAGCTGAAGGACTTCTTTACCATTCTGAGTTTTCTCAGTTTTTGTATTATAGCTGAAGAGTTCCTCGTTGACAAATGTTAACATAAAATAGATTCCTCCAAAAATATTTATTATTAACTAAGATAACTTAGTCAATATTGAATTGTTTACTGAAGATTAATTATTCATCTCGCTCTTTCATATCTTTCAAGTGAGCTTCTTCTTCTAAGTGATGCTGATATTCTTCTTTTAAGTGATGCCGATATTCAATGTATACTTTATTCAAATATACAAGCATACCATATGTACACACAACACGGATATATGCCTTTTGATTTCTAATAAAGTACTCAGGAGAAAGATCCTTAAAAGACAATTTTCTTTCAGGATTCTTAGGATAGGAATATGCATGAGCCTTCATAAAGAGATTAAAGGTATCAACCGTTACTTCAAAATGAACCATTCTTTCAGGATCATCTCTAAAAGTCTTATAGCATTCTTCACAAAGATCGTGAAGAATAAAATGATGCGGAGAATGACATTCACAAGGAAATTCAAATTCATCAAGATGACGAATCAGGTCAGCCTCTTTTCCGCATTTATCACAAATGCCATGATTAATTTCACCACACATAATTTAACCCTCCTTATGCTTATAGCAAATTTTTGAAATAAGCTTGAATACGCCAATAATAAGTGCACCGACAAGAGTTCCAATTACTTCGGGCAGCATTAAGAAACAGATCCATACAGCCCAGAAGATTACTAATCCATATCTAGAGTAATACTTACGATAATTAGATGTAAAAGGAGAATAGATAGAACCACTGGAATATGCAGTTTAGATCACCTCAGTAAGTTCAAGTCCAGGATCCATGAGAGATACTGATTCACGTGAGTATATAGAAGCGATAGTACACATACTATAGATAATAATCATAAAATAAACGATTCCTAATAAAAGTAGGAAAGTATTCATAAAAGATAACTCCTTTACACTAAAGAGGATAGCAGATTAATCCCCAAATCAATCTGCTATCCTCGAATTTTAGTTACTCGAAAATTTCGAGTGCATCTGCAACTGTATGTGCAGTATCTAAGACAGTGTCAACGACACCTTTGTCTTCTTCAACTACCGGTTCCTTTACGGGCTCCGGAGTATTACGGTTATTCTTACCAGTGGCATATCTCACTTTACCACTAATCGTATCAAACTGATTCTTATAGAAATCCACAGTACGAATCAAATTACGGAACTCACTAGGCAGTCGAGTCAGATTTACACGAAGATCAGTCGGACGACCATTACGACGATTAATCAGATTCTCGGCTTTCTTCAGATAAAGTTCCATCATCTGTCCACGAACCTTATCAGGTGCTTTCTCAAGCTCATCAAGAGCATAACGAGTCAAAGAATCCCAACAATCACGAACACAAATCAGATTATCAGAATCACGATACTTATCAATATGATGAGCGCCTTCCAGCAGAATGGAAACTGCTACACTGGGAATATTCTCTACACCAAAGATGGTCTTAAAGAGAGGGCTCCAATTAACGCCTGCACCACGAGCAGGGAATCCAGAAGTATTTGCTTCACTATAAAGCTCTTCCAGAAGATGAATTGTCGTCGGAGTAATTCTCTGCTGAGGAATATACTTTACCTCAGGAGCAACCATCAATGCCTTAAAGACCATATCACGACTCAAACTAGTCTCAGCAGACAGTTTCTTCAGATAAGGCTTGATCAGTTTCTGAATGACATTCTTCATAGAGTCAAGATGCTCAGCATACTTTTCAACTCTATTCTTAAGATCTTTTGTCTCGGCATTATTGCCAGACTCTCTCACTTCAGCCTTATAACTATCAATCATATTATTATGAATCTCAAGTGCATAAGACAGAACAGTGTGAAGAATTACAATTGAAGATCTTGTGAAAGTTTCCTTTCCATAGTGCTCAACCATCGGCTCATATGTACGAAGAGCACTAGGCATTGCCATTGCCTTATAGAGCTTATTAAACATCTCGCCACTATAAGGCTGCTTATTCTGAGTAGGATCAAACTGCCACTTGACAATTTCTTCATCAGTCAGAATCTTCTTGAGAAGCTTCATCTGCTTCTCTTTGGAGAGGTCATTAAACTTCTCCAACTTAGTAATTGCTTTCTCGTACTTCATAATTTCCTCCTATGAAATAGATTATTTGGGAGTTACTTATTCAATAGAATAATACTCGGTTACAAATCAATAGCACCATTATAAAGCTCAACATAATTAAATGCACCAACTGGAGTAGATTTTACAACGAGCTTATTTTCAGTATCAATTAATGTTCCCATTGGTAGATTTTCTAATTCTACCAAAAGATCATGTTCTTTAGAATTCAGAGGATACCTCAAATTAATGATGCCAAAGTCCTCAGGTTCTTTAGAAAGGAACTCATAAATATAATGATAAAACGAATATAGTCTTGGATAATTGGCATCATTTGCCAGAATATTAAAGCACTTATAACACGTATTGCCATTATCATCCTCAACAGAATTAAAGTAATAATAATGCTCTCGGTTTGGATCTTTTGTATCTACTCTAGAAAGCATAATACGAGGGGGATGATCACAAATTTTCTGTGTAAGAGCATAAATTTTATTAGAATACTTTTTAGGCAGAGTATCTCCAAGATTAAAACTCTTTTGTGCCCATCCAGCATATACAAATCCTCTTCCATCTCTTATAGTGCCCTCATAACTAACATCAAGCTTTTCAGAAATATGACTTCCAGCTGCATATAAGCGCTTCATAAGATCATAAATTGAAGGGCCAAGATTCTGAGGGACTTTAATGTCTACATGATTAGGTGTATTATTAGCCAATTCAATAAGTTCATATAAAGATCTCACAAGATCTTCTTTAGAATAAATTTCGGGTTTAAAGCCTTTTACAAAATTCTTTTTGCAAAATTCTGGGTTCATGATAACATCAATTAGCTCACTTCTATTAGTTTTAAACATTTTTCTACCTCCATAAAATTAATAAGAATTTATCACTGCTATATGGTTAAATTTCAATTGCCCCATTGTATTCACCAATGAGACAGAAAGATCCAATCGGACCGCATTTAACCATAGTACGATCATCAAACTTAATAATAGTACCCATAGGCATATCAGCAATAATCTTACGGCTATTTTCATTATTCATAGTAAATCCATAATCTAAGTCAATACCATGACAATAGACAACATTATCCAGCTGAGTAAGCATAAAATGCTTAAATACATTACCAGCAATTTGCTGTTCAGAGCTCTGAACAAAGTTACAGACATAAGCATCAATCGGATACTCAATATTATTCTCATTCATTACATAATGAGATGCTGGGAAGAAGTAATAATACTTCTCAATCGCATGATGATCATCTGTAGAGTTCATTACCTTACTGAACATAATCATTGGTAAACGCTCACAACGCTTTCTAAGAATAGGAAGAATCTTATTAAACACTTTCTTATTGAGCATATCAGTAGGCTTAAAATCTTTATAAGCCCTACCACAATAAATCACACCACATCCATCTTCAACAAGCCTACTATTCTTTTCTACAGGAAGCTTATCAAATACTGTAGCTCCTTTCTTCATAAGACGCTTCATAATATCACGCAGTTCATAAGAAAGCGCTTCAGTATATCCCATGCTTTCTTCAGGATTTTGAGAACTGATCATCATAATCAGCTCAGTCAAAGTATCCTGAAATTCTTTATTTGTCCTAATATTACAATTACTCTCAGCATACTTCTTAGAGTAATACTTAGGATACACTAAGCTTTTCATAATAGGACTGCCATCATATTTCAGATTTCTAGGATCAAACATTTTTATTCCTCCTCTTCCTTAGGCAATTCATTCGGGAGCAGATCAAGAAATTCTCTAAAAGTAAGAATTTCAACCTGAATATCATCTCCAACTTTAGTTGCATAGCTCTTCATAATTCCACCACGACTATTTGTGTATGCATCTTCAGTAGGGGTATTAGTTGGATTAATGTATCCCAATTCCTGAAGAGCAATCGCCATTGTAGAAGAACTAAAGATTTTGGGAATCAAATCCTTAGGATCTTCTACATTGTATTCATACATGTAGTCTCTGATAACTGCCTCACAATAACGCTTACGAGTCATCATAATTGAAAATACCTCCATAAAATTTATTTGGGTTTTATCTATACTAATAATATACGGTTAAAAATAAAAACAAAATACAGAGAGAAGAATTATCTTCTCTCTGTATTCTTAATTTAACGAACGTTAATTAAAAAAGATTATCCAGGACATCATTCTTCGTAGCTTCATCAATACCCTTATTCTTACCAGTAAGATCAGCATTGGAAATAGAAGAATCCTGAAGGAACTTATAGGTATCATTCATAGAACTATCAGCAGTCTTACGAGCTTCCATCTTCTGACGGCGAGATTCAGCACCCTTACGAATGATGTCATTAATCATGGACATCTTACCAATAGGATAAGACTGACCAGAGACAATCAAAATGACCTGAGCAATTCCACCACGGACAACTGCATAGTTCTCAAAAACACCCAGAGGCCTACCAAGATATGCATTGATCTCAGTATAGTCACCAGACTTAGCCGAGTCACCCATATCTTCAGGAACGTTATAAATAAATGCCATCTGATCGACAAGACCATCACGAGCAATCTCAACTGCAGGAGAATGCTTAATCTGCTTAATAAGCATAGACTGAATGGATTCCTTATCAACCATCTGCTGAGTAATGCCATCCAACTTGTAGATAGATAAATACCCAGCTGGAGAGACCACGACCTTCATATCATTCTCATCAATCATACGATACTTAGAATAGTTGAGATAATTACCAGCAATAGCCTTAATATCATCAACCATCTTCTTTACGACTTCAACATAAGCAACTTCATTGGAAATGCCCTCATAATAGTTAAGGTCAGCCAGCATATAAGGAATACCAAGGCCACCCTTATTCAAGTCTTCAATCTCAGAAACACAAGCTGCGCCATTAGATAACTCAACATCAGATGCAGAAAGACGGGGAAGAATGCCATAGAAAATGATAATCTTGCCAGGATACATCTGCTTAAGGCCTTTAACAATAATAGGTGAAATGCCAGAGCCAGTACCACCAGAAGTAGAAGTACCAACAATAATGACATCAGATTCATCACAAATCTGCTTAAATCGCATATTGTCAAAAAGTTGACGGAAATTCATCTTAAAGAGTTCCTTAGCAGCATCACGGTTCATACCAGCACCACGACCAGAATTACCGATCAAGAAACAAGGAATTTGTTCATTAAGAACATCATTATCCATATCCTTAGAAGAAGAATTGATGCAGAAAACATTTGTAAATTCATTCTTATAAGCTGCATCACAGAGCTGACTTCCAGCATTTCCGCACCCAATTACAGCCAACTTTAGCTGAACTTTATCCTTGAGAGCTTCAATAATATTCTCAGACATTAAATAAACCTCCTATTTAATAATGATAAGAGTATTAACGTTCGTAATTATAAATGCTGTTAATCAGATTTTACTATTATAAACTAAGATTTCAAAAAACAAACTCGTAATTCATTGGATAACTAACTTTATTGAAAGGAGAGTGATAGTATGCCTTCTATTAAAGATAGACGTAAGGTAGTCATGGATTATCTTGATAAGTTCTTTAATACTCTTGATCCCTCTGGTGCTAACTCTAAACTTTACCACGAGAAGTTTGATAAGATGAGTGATGCACAATTTGATAAGGCATTTACTGCATTCTTAAATAATGATAAAGCAAACTTCTATTTGGAAATTGTTGAATATGAGAGAGATCTTAAGATTGAAGATATTGAGGACTTATCCAAACTTATGGGAGTTCCTCTTTTTGAATATGTTGCCCTTCCTTACCTTACCAGTGATAAAAATAACATCGTAGTTACAAGAACGCCTGTAAGTGTGGGCTACATACATGAGAAGCGTATGCCTCAGACTCTTATGAAGAAATCAGCTGCTTCTATTAAGATTAGCAAACGCAATCCTAAAACTGGTCAGGTTGTGGGTGACGATAAAAATGCCCGTAACTCTGATAGTGAGGTTTACTCTCTTGCCACTCTTGGTGCTAATGCTGCTCTTAGAGAGTTTTTAGGCCCTAGAGCTGACGACTCTAAAGCTAAAAGTGAGATGTATAGTAAGATCGGTGATAATGGATTCGTTTCATTAGATGAACTTACTGATGATCCTTATAATAAGACTGCTGTTAATACATTTGATGTATATTTTCTTATGCAGGGTCTTAGAACGAATATGATTGAAAGAATTGATAAGATTCCTGGTCCTAGGGAAAGAAATTATGATGCCTGAACAAAATAAATTTATTATGCAAAGATCATTCTTTGCAGGAATACTGATTGGAATAGGAGCTTTGATTAATACTAGATGTACAAGTCAGTTTATTGGAGCTTTCTTATTCAGTTTTGGTCTTCTCACTATCCTTAATATGGATGGATTACTTTATACTGGAAGAATTGGATATTTTAATCTGAAAGATGATATAAGATATCAAATTGGTCAGTATATTGAAATTCTTTTATGCAATATGATCGGCGTCTTATCAATTGCAATGCTTTCAATCAATATTAACAGTCAAGTCTTTCTCACTAAATTAAGCCATAATATGTTATATACATTTACATCATCTATTTTATGTGGTATTATGATGTATCTTGCAGTAGAATTATGGAGAAACAAAAAGAGTAATTTATATGTTATCATGGCAATCATGATCTTTGTACTTGGTGGCTTTGACCATTGTATTGCCAATATGTACTATTGGGGTATCAATCCGGTCCAAGCATGCCAACCGAGAGCGATATTATTCTTTATTGTGAATATTACTGGTAATACGATTGGTTCTCTTCTAATGAGATATATTTCCAGTAATAAGTAATAACTGTTAATAGGGATTCACTATTCTTAGTGAATCCCTATTTATTTTTATAAAATAATTTATAATTATATAAGGAGGTGAGAAATTATGTTTAAGACTTTCTTTACTAAAGTTAGAACCTGGATGGATACTATGAAGAAGAAATATACTACCAGTAAAGTTGCAAAAGCTGTGGTAAAAATCACGGCAGGAGCTGGAATTGCTCTTGCAACTTACTTTGGTTTTAAATATATTAAACTTAAGAAATATTTATCTGGAGTATTAACTTGCTTGCATCAAACACAACATGCCCTGGAAGTTGTTAGTGCACAGGCAGCCCAGCTTACTCTTGATAATACTGTACTTGCAGAATTTCTCGGGATGACTTTAGGTATTCCAGCCAAGATTTACGATTAATTTCTCAAGATAAAAAAGAGATAGTCAATTTGACTATCTCTTTTATTCTTTTTAAAAGTTATCAGGATCTGCTAAAAATACTATTTCTTCACAATTATACATCGTCTTATAAAGATGATCCCAATAAGGAATATCAATAAGAGTGCTATTTCCATTATTAATATCTTCAATTGTAAAGAGAATCTTCTTATTCTCATCATCTCTATAGAATCCAATACCAATAATATCTTCACCAACATAGTCAGTGATAATTCTCATTGCATCACGACCATCTTTGGTACTATCCGTAATGAGAATTTCATTATTCTCATTAAAAGAGATTGAGAACATCTCTAACCGAGTTCTATTATAATGAATAATACTCCAACCACAGAAGATACCCATCTTATTACTAAATAATTCATGAATAAATATCTTCTCATCTTTTGGAAACTCTACATTCTTGGGTTTAGGCTGGAATGCTTTAGCTGCTTTGATAATATCAGTTTTATGCATATCAGACTTAAATTCATCCATGAGTATTTCCCTCCATTAATATAAACTATCAAATCCCATTTCAGCTAATTTAATCCTGGCCATTAAAGTAGGAATATACTCATCATGCCGAATACTAGGAGTTTTCTCATGCAGCTCTTTTAGAAAGTCATCAAGCTTTATTGTAACTTCATAAGATGTTGGTAAACATATCAATTCAGATTTAATTTCTTCAATCAATTTATTATAATCTGAATAATCATTTTCTTTAACATATTGCTTTGTAATATATTTATTCAAAGGGCTGTTACGCCAGCCCTTTGTGTTGTCAATGACTTCTGGAGAAAGATATTCAATATATGGCATAATTAAGCTCCTTTCTCAATCATATCACAAACTTCACTAAATGTAGGAAGCCCTAAGAATGTGTTACAGAAAGAAATATAATCTCTCTCGGAATACTGCTCAAGCATAAAATTAGATACATCCAATTTATATTTAGCAGCTTCGTCACCCCTAAATTCAAACATCTCGGGGATCTTAATTGTGGGTAATTCACCTTCAAGAAATACACGACCAATAAGAGTTTCACTGGAAATATTTCCAATGATAATTGCAGACGGATACTCCAAGTTTTTCACTTAGACTATATCTTCATCCTAAATAGGATGCCTTGCACTTCCATTATATTAAATGTACTCTACTCAGTTCTACTTTTCATGTCGTAGCTTTTCGATAGTCGTTGAGCTCTTCTTATTCATATAGAATAAGCTCAGTTGCTGATTACTCAAATGAGAGCGTCCCAGCAGTTCACAAGGTTTCACTTATATATTACTATATAAGGGTCCAATTCAATCAGACGTAACATCGCCATATTATATGTAGACTATATCTCGATCTCAATTTGAGACCCGTGGCGCTTCCGATATATTATCGTACTCTACTCAGTTCATCTTATTAGATGCTTTTCGATAGTCGTTGAACCCACTAGTTATATAACTAGCTTGGCTGCTGATTGGGATTACTCCGTTCCAGCAGTTCACCACGATTCAGTTATATATCACTATATAACAGCCCCGATATGTTAAGGTCGACAACATGGTCATGAATAAATTTTGAAGGTTTACCTCTTACATAAACTCCGGTAGGATTAATATACAAGGGATTCATAACGAATGCACCTGCATACTTTTCTCTCTTTACAGTACCATCTTCATTCTCTTCTACTTCTTCTTCCCCACCAAAGATTTCAGACATATATTCTTCTTCATCCATATCTTCAGTGACATTTGCAAACTTTTCACCATACTTAGGAAGAATCAAATTTTTATGATTCTTATTTCTGTTCTGTCCTAAGACGAATCCCTTACCAAGAGCATAAGAATATAATGCATGAAGAACGACTTTAGTCGTAGTGAAAGATTGAGAAGGAGTGACAAACAAATCATACATTCGAGAATATATAGTTTGAATATCCATAGTCTTTGTCTCAATTCCCCATTGTAGAAGAACGTCTTTCAAGTTATATTCAATAAACTTATAAAGATTTCTATAGAAGAGAGTTTTAATATTTGCATCTTCAGAATAATCCAACTTTTCATCTTTCAATTCAATTTGTGCAATATAATTCAATTTAGTCGATGCTAATTCGCCACGACCAGATCGAATACCTGCGTACATAACCATCTGATCAAGAAAAGTTGGAAGAGTCCAAGTAATACATTGATGTTTTCTCTTTGCAACTTTAGCATTCTTATCTTCCATGAAAGACACTCTAGCATGATCATTCTTTCCAACTACTTTAGGATCTGGAATAATTTCATTGACATCATATCCCAACATACCAGGTCGATTCATCATATTCTGAGCATCATAAGGAAGGTTCCATGCATATACAAAATCATTATTGCATTCTTTTGCAATACTCCAGAAAGCTTGAATCAATTCAATCTCTTCATCAAAGAATGCGAGATAATATTCAAACCCAGGATAATTCTCATCATATTTCTGATGGATTTTCTTTAAGAAATCAGGAATGTGATTTCTAATTTCTCCCATTTGAGTTTTCCAATTCTCTCTTAAATCTTCATATTCTGCATACATAGGATGTTTTTCGGATACTATTGGAATATCACACTTAGCAAGAATTAAAGTATAAGCAGTCTTTGTAGAGCCATCGATATAAGTAACGGCATTAATTGGGGTTTCTCCATATTCTGGAAAATGATCAATTCGAATAATATCATTTTCAATATCGAAGTATCCTACAGAGATATTTTTAGATTCATGACAAGGATATTCCTTAATAAATTGAATCAAATAGAAATTCTCAATTTCAATATCAATTCCATATACATAAGGATTTAACTTTGCTTGCTCAGAATTCTCTAAGCCAAGTTCTTTTGCTGCTTCAAAGAATCTACTTGCATATGGAACCACTTTCTTATAACATTTATCAATTGGGAACCAATGATGAGAAAGATCTCTATCAAAAGTTCTATATTCAGGTTTGACAAAATATGCTTCAATCACTGGCTTTTGAATTGTATAAGAAGATTTCAATCCAGAATCGTTATCCTTAAAGATAATCGTTAAACTATCTTGTCCAAAAGTACCTTCTGGTCCTTTATCATAGATAAAATTTAATGGAATGATAGATTTCGATACTAATTGTGGTGGTAAGAATTTCAATATAATCATCCTCCTTATGAGTATTAGTGTACTGTAAATTACTATAAAAATAATACTCGATCGAAAAATGAAGGTAAAAAAGAGAAGGAAATTATTCCTTCTCTTTTTATAGTGAATTTACTTATCAGACTTTTCTGTCAGAGTCTCCTTCAACATCTTGTCAGAAAGTTTGATTGCATATTCACCTTCAGTACAATCGATATTCCCATACCAAACTCCCTTAGGAAGTTTCTTATGGCAATATGGGCAACGATTGTTATCGAGGACAATGAACTTACGTTCTCCATATGTAATATAGTCATACTTGGAGTTATAGTTCAGATTATTGCGAATAAAGATGAGATGCATCTCATCAATTTCACCATTGGTCTTGGTACCAGGGACTGTCACAACACTATAGTTATCCAGCTGATCACCAATGAAACTACCGACGATTCCTTTGGTGACACTACCAACCAAGGCACCGACAATTACTGGAATAATTAAGGTACCACCACTGGCAATCATTGCACCGGTAGTACCAATACCAGCTACGGCACCAGCAGCATTCTTCCAGAAGTTTTCACTCTTACGACCAGCTTTATCACCAATGGCCTTCTTGAGTTCCATGCTGTCTTCACAAGTATATGCAATGAGAGTAATATGCTTACTCATTGCATCAGCAACTTCATTCTTTGTATTGCAGATCGTTTCGACATCATAGATATAAGATTTGCGCATTTTAATTTCCTCCTTTTAAGTTAAGTTTTTAGGTTATTTCTTTTTGGAGCCCTGATAAATCTTCTTCAGAGCATCAAAGTTTGCAAGATTTCTCCAAGATCTACCATCTTCAAATACAAGGCGATTCTCACGAATAACAGATTTTGCTACATCATTATAGATTGCCGGAGATAATCCAAGCTGATCAGGAGTACCATAGATGATGCAAGCAACCTTTTCAAAGTTACTTAAGAATCGGAAGTTACGCTGCTGATGACAGAGTCTATCTCTCATCTTAGTAGCAAAGCTACCATTGGTTAGGCCATATGTATACTCAATAGCCTTGCGAATCTGACCGATCTGATTTGCATAGACAGAGATCTGCTGATGGTCGCCATACTTACCAGCTTCAGCTTTTCTAGTGATGAACTTCAGTCGATCATAGTCATTCATAGAAGCGACAATATTTAACAAGGTATCGTCAAAGATACAACTATCATCATCTTCATCAGGGACGTATAAATCGGCAGTTCCAATACGATTATTCTTTACAGTGCTCTTTGTAGTAGTAGTAAATTCAATCGTAACAGGCTCTTCATACAGCGAAGTCTTAGGTTCAGGAATTTCGATCTCGGGAACTTCAGGAGTTACAGGCTCTTTAACTTCGTCCGTCATATCAGAAGTAATATTGAGCTTTTCCTTTGCAAGTTCCTTCTCTTTGCGTTTAATTCTCTTCTGAACCTTTTCAGTGGTATTGATATTGGGTTTAAACTTTGCAGGCTCATTCTTCTTAGGATAAGGCTTACCGTTATCATAAGTCTTAGCAGTTTTACTGGGAATCTTTAAGAAGTTACGAGTCTGCTCATTGACAGATCCAAATTGATGAGGATCTTTCAACTGAGTATTCTCTTCGGTTCCCATACTATAAGCAGGAGCCATCATATCTTTATAGATATCCTGCATATAGGGAGGAACCTCTTTGGAAAGACCGAGATGAAATGCCATTGCTCTATCAATTGCATCCATTGTCCACGGATCGATTACACCATGGAACTCAACGATCTGTGATGCAATAATACTGAAGATTGCATAGGGCTGCGCTACACTGAACTGATGATTACCAATCCAATGTCCAAGGCGATGATTAAAGAGACTGACCTCAATACCAGGACGATCTCTGCTTCCGCATCCGATAACTGTTAAGCTATCGAACATCTGATTTTGAATCGAGACTACAATAAGAGGTCTCATATTCAAATAGTAATACTCAGAGTTCTTGTCAAAGCTGGCATATACGACTGAGCCGCGAGGATAGCAAAGGTTTGTAATTTTTGGTGCGTTTGTCATAGGTATTATCCTTTCTTTAAATTAATATTAAATAAAGATCGATTTATCTTTATTCACTATAATAATAATATACGGTTGAAATTAAAGTAAATGCAGTAAATTGGAATAATATAAAAATCACAATTCTGAGACAACTATTTAATGCTTATTCAATATATTATGAAAGGAGGATATTTCATATGAAAGTTGACTATAAATCAATTTTGGAATCGTATGAAATTGCTAATAGAGATTTTTTAAATGAATGTGCTGAAATTGCTATGGAAACTGATACATTAAATGCTACAAATGCTACTGCAAAAGAAGCTCCAAATTCTACTCAAAATCAAGTACAGGGCAATACTGATCAGTCAGTAGATACTACAAAAAATAATCAACTTCAGCCTTCTAGTAAGCAAAAGCAAAATCTTCTTCAGAGATTAAGAGAAATCTTTAAGAAGATTGTAGATAGAATTCAGCAAGCATCTATTAAGATTATTAATAGATTGAAATTGATGTTTGAATCAGATAAAGCTTTCCAAACTACTTTATCTCAAAGAAGAGCTACTCAAAAGCCTCTTAAAAATTTCAAAGCTATTACTTATAGTTATGATGACCAGTATTTAGATACGACAATGAATGGCATTCAGAAGCTTGCAATTGGATCTATTAAGCAGTTAGCAAACTTTACGGGTACTAGTACTGACAGTAAAATTAAACAGATTGTAGAGTCTGATCAGTCAGCAGTATCTAATGTAATGCTTTCATTCTATACAAAAGAAAAGTCTAAAGAAGGTGGACCTGATGTACAGACTTTCTCTCGTGAGATGATTGATACCTTTAGAGGACAGAAGCAAGAAAAAATGTGGAATCAATCCTCTATTCCTATGCTTATGATTCAGGCTAAAGGATCTGCCGATCTTTCCACGAAATGTAATAATATGATCAACGAGTGTAAGAATACTGTAAATGTATTAAAGGGGATTGAAGCAAAAGCAAGAACTCAACAGACGAGTGAAGCTTTGTTAAATATCTCCCGTAGAGTCAATAAAGCTATGAGTATTTATAATACTTTACTGACTCTCACTCAGATGTATTTTGAGTTAAAGCTTGAGGAATGTTTAGCCGCAAGAATGCTACTCAAAAAATTCTATCAATTCTAAGATATAAAAGAGAAGTGATTGATTTCACTTCTCTTTTATTTTTGGCCAAAAAAGAATAAGTTTATTTAAGCTTATTTAAACTTACTCAGAATCATGGTAGGTGTTAGCAGTTGATTAGGTATCGGTTACACTCAAGCTTAGATTGAACCTGCCCAATCTACTTGATCCTCACCTGCATCCTCTATAGTGCCTCACTGATACTGTCAGCGACTAACTTACCTACCATGATTCTTTTTCAGCCCCAGCTCTTTTTCATCCCACGGATGCCACTTCATCTCGCGAGCCAAGTACATCATAATACCCCTAGGATCAGGAAATAATAATACTCATATCTTACCGTTTAGTGGGACGAGTAAGATAAGCAGCAAGATAGAGATATGGACTTATACACGGACTGCAGCCTCTGTCATGAAACGTTAATGCACTGAGTTCGCGACCTCTTACCATACCGATGTCCATTCGGTTCACATGAGTATGTGTGCATGTCTCTCTCCTTTGCACTTATTACTAAGTGTGGTGATTGGCCTCTACATCCAATCTGAAAAGAAACTATTTCATGGCCCTATCTCTAATCCATGTTACTACTTCCCATATTACTATGGCAAGCTTGCCCAACTTTCATCATTACGGGGAGATCGCTCGGTGCAAGAATACCGAACGGACGTAATGCGTGCTCCATTTCTCGATATCGCTTCATTTTTTTTATAGTAACATGGAATGCAGGATGAAGGGATATCTTACGCCTAATTTAGGCTGGGCATCGGTCTCTACCTAAAGAATACACTACACTCGGTAGAGTTCCGGGGTCTCGTCGTCCATCTAAGATGGGTTTTGGACCACTTTAGGAGCATTAATCTTGATACCTGAACAGTCGCAGAACCCTACTCCATTCGGAAGATCACAGTTGATCATTCGAATTCTGCAGTGCGCCAAGTATCAAGAATGTATAAATAAAGATATATTTCTATATCTTTATTCATTATAATAATATACGGTTGAAATTTGAGACACCTACATTCAGGGATCATAAATAAGTTTTTATTAATTTCTGTATCTAGGCATATTTATATTGGTATAGAATACACAGTTATTGGTATTCATTTCATTGCCATTTAATACATGCTCAATAAACCACATACAATTTGGGCAGATTCTCATAAGCTCTTGAGTAGACTTATTCGGATATGCTTGATGTAATATTGGCAATATGGCCATTTGATATGTAGCACAAGTAAAGCATTTTACATAATTAGCAGGTGTAATCTTCTTTCCTAATAAATTCATATTTTAACTCCTAATTAAAATAATTCCTGAGAGGATTAAAGATAATACTAGTAATACTAAATTAATAATAACTGATACATATAAATATTTTTCAGTCTTATTCATTCTACGACATTCAAAGATCATAAATGATGCTGTCATAAAAATTGCTAATAAAATCATTCCTATGCCTATAATACTCATAAATAGTTCACCGTCTGAATCATTGTACTAACTCCAATAATTACTGCAATCCATGCCCAAACAACGACAAATTTATCCAAAAATTTGTCACACTTAAATTCTGGGGAATGCTTTACATAATATACGATAGATAATGGGCCAAATAAAATTAAAATAATTGATTGAATAATTACAAATACTTGTAGCATTTGATACTCCTTATAATATCTTCACTAAACTTACAATACAAAGAATTCCTATAATAAAGACAATAGTACCTGCAGTAAGGACTCCAATTACTTCACCTTTGCTATAGGTATCTTTATGTCTTTTTATAAGATAAAGAGATAACGGTCCACATATGAGACAAATTAAAATTGATAAAATCCCAGCAATATTAAAGATCATTTCTCTTTATCCTCCTTATTATTGAATAATTTAAAAGCTATTGTCATTACTAATAATACAGAGCATATTATACTCATAACACCAAGAAGAATTATAATAGCAATCATAATACCTCCAAAGAGAAAAGAGTAGAATAGAAATTAATCTATTCTACTCTTTTTATAGTTTAACTCATTGCAGATCCATAGCTATTGCAATAGCTAAAAGAATCATAAATATTAATCCGATCTTAATCATCATGAATCACCTCAGATATTATTGAAAGCCCAGAAACCAACAATTGAATCTTTCATAGGAAGACATTCTTTATTTACTAATCCATCCATACGAGATACAAAGAGATTGTATTTTGGATTAAGATTCTTAGAGAATCTCTTAGCCATATCTTCTCCAATAATTCTAAATATGTTCATAATATCGCCATCGCGGACAAGCCTTAAGTATTTCTCGATACTTATTGGGCTATGTGGACTATCTCTTCATCCTATTATCATAGGAGCTAGGCACTTCCACTATTTTAGTGTACTCTACTCAGTTCAGTATTACTACTGCTTTTCGATAGTCTCTACACTCTATCTATTCATATAGAATAGAGTAAGCACGGTATTACCATCTAACCATATAGGCATCAGGCTCTCTTAGAGAGTTCATTATTAACTCTTACCGTATTCACCTAGTTGCCATAATACATTACTGTATTAAAGACTCCGATGGACTTTGAAGTCTGCATTTAATGGCGTCAATACATGCGTCGAAATCGTCAAAGTCTTGTCCGAGAAATCTCGTTTGACACTAACAATATGTACATAAATGAAACTTCCGTAGTTGATTGACGGATTTCTATTAATTAAGACTCCAAGCTTTCCTTTATATTCAGGATCATGAAGCATACTATCAATGACATTATAAAATCTTTCATCAAAATGATTGATTGCCTTCTTCCAAGCACTATTTGCCTGAGTAGGAGTAGCATCATACATTTTAGCATAAAGATTCTGAATCTCATATCGATAAAGTTCCATAAAGGCAACATAACTAATTTCAATCTCATCACTATCCAATCTACCAGATCTAGCAGAAGGAATAATAATATTACGAGCAGAGAAGTTATATCGACCACCAAGAACTTTACTAGTGATAATACCATTCTTATTTGTAAGATCTTGATAAGTGATCTCAAAGATCTTATCAATTTCTTTATAGATAGAACCAAGAAGAATATCAATACTATTAATCGTCAGATCATTAATGCCAAATTCATCTGTCGGAGAAATTTCTTCTGAGAGAGAATTGATTGCATTCACTGTACGAATGATTGCTTTATAGCAAGTATTGATCTTCAATTTATATTCTTTAGAGCCCTTCTCACCAGGCATTTCAGTTCTAAGAAGAGAAGTGAATACTGGAATACAATGTGTAAACATTCTATCCTTCTCAGTTCTTAATTCATGAAAAGCTTTTGCTTTACTAGGTTTTCTCTTTTCATAAAAGTCAAGAACTTCATCAATATTCTCACTTAGCCAAATAGCACCTTTCTTAGTAAACGGATGCTTCTTAATATTAGCGAGTTCTTTATCAGTAAAGATAGGATCTTCTCCATCTTTATAATCCATTTCAATAATCTTATCAAGAACCCGTTCACCTTCAAATTTACCAAGTGCATCAGCTAACTTAGCTTGATAAATAGGTGACATACATTTGAACTTATCAAGAATAATCCATCCAGTTTTATTCAAATCAATATCATGATATTCTACCTTAGTTCCACATACATCACAAACCATATCAGAGAACATCTTACCTTGGAACTTACCACATTTACAACGATATCTTTCTTTAAATGCAGTTTCATCAGAGAAATCAGTACCAAAATGAGGACTCATCAAACCAGTCATAATCTTCTCATTCTTATTCTTCTTATCAAACATCTCTACAGAATCCAATCGAATACCAACTCCAGATTGAATATCCAATTGACAAACTGTATCAAGATTTAATTTGACTACTCGAACATGATTAACGGTTAATTCATTAATCCTTGCCATTGAAATAATCCTCCTCTAATACTAACGGTTTACCAATATAAGAATCAAAATTTACTTTGATCAAATCTGTATTATACATCATAGATAATACTTTAGGGTCATCATATATTTTGATTTCTTCAATTGTCATTTTATCTGGATAAGTACCAGAGACTTTTACATGACCAATTGTCATACCAGGGCATCTAATAGCAAATGTACGATCAGTAATACCAAAATCATCTATTAAGATATAGGTACGATGCTTATAATTGGATTTTCCATCAAAGGACTTAAAACTTTCCTTGAGATATTGGTCAATATCTCGTGTAAGATCATTCTGCCAATCAGTGGTGCCAATGAGAAAAGACTTACGAGATTTTGAAGGGTACATAGAAAATCACTCCTCTTTATAAGCAATTAATTAATATAATGCTTCTGAGATTTCATTAGCAAGTTTAAGAAGATTTCCTACTTCAGTTTCATTCATTGCTTCAATTTCTTCTTTCGTAAATACTTGAGATATAGAGTATAATGGATTATACCAATTCTCATTGCATCCCATAATATTGTGGCCTTCAATAATAACTGGATTATCAATAAAATCTAATAATGCTTGCTTATTCATAATATCCATATATTTTTCACTCCTTTCATATTCGTTAAAATAATATTCGGATGAATCATTTTTCAGCCGTATTTCTTCAAATTTCAACCGTATATTATTAATATGAATAAATAGATATAAATATAATGATTTATATCTAAATTTTAAAAGGAGTGAAATAAAATGGCATATCAAAATCCTGAAAATGGCAGAATCTACTTAAATATGAAGATGGCACCGGTTTGTGCTATTCATAATAGTGTTAATCCTTGCTTTGGCTGTAAGATCTTTCATATCGCTCAAAAACATCATGTTGATGGCGGACGTGGAATGCCATGCCAAACAACCTGCGAGATATATGGCGATGAAGTCGCCGAAGCTTATGGATACAAGAAAATTGAATATCATGAGCATGAATCCAAGCTTGAAATGCAGCCGAATTCCACCAATGAATTTACTCACACCATGATCCTTCAGTGCATTCGGGATCGAGTGAATTCAAATGGAAATCCTGTCAATTATCGAATTGGAGATCAGATTGGTGATACAATTATTATCGATCTTGATACTCTTTATTTTGATGCTGATGGGACTCCATATGCTTATGGGACTCCATATGCTTATGGTAAAGATCCCAAGAACATGGATCGGTATCCTGTGAACTATCGACTTGATCGATTCAAAACTATTACTGAATAAAAAAGGAGAATAAATTATGAAATTAGTCAATCAAATTACTGTCGATGATGAAGTATTTTCAATCATTGAGATGGGCACTTCAACTGAAGCAGATAATGAGGACATTGGATCTCTTGAGGGCAAGTGGATTTGCTATAATGACAAGATGATACTTTACCCAGATAAATTTAAGATTAAAAAATTTCGTGTAATGTTCTTGTCAAGCATAACTCCTGAAATGACTTTTGAGACTCGGCATGAAGCTGAGTTGTATGCACAGATGCGTATCTATCAGAAAGCATATGATAAAATGGCGTATTATGCATCTCTAGTGCGGTTCTCTGGATCTTTAATGCAAGATGCCGTTTCCAAAATTCAAGATGCAAAGCTTGAAATTCATTTTAATCACAAGGAGGAAAAGTAAAATGGGACTTCATATGCTTATGGTAAAGATCCCAAGAACGTGGATCGGTATCCTGTAAAATATCGTCTTGATCGATTCAAGACGATAACTAATTATGCTGACACCAAAGGCAACGAGCATATTTGTAAGTAAAAGGAGCTTTAAATGGAATCTTTACTTAATCTTTTGCAGCGTGAGCAGGACATTGCAAATCATTACAATGAAAACCAACGAAAAATTAATCTCCTTAAGGAGGATATTGGTAAGCTTAAGATTAAATGTGATGCAATCCCATCTGAAGAACTTAATCATGAGCTTACTCAGAAATCTCAGGAAGCTTCAAATTTGCATTTCATCAATTGCAATCTAATCAAAGAAAATGAAGAAGTACGTAAAAAGATGGCTCTTTATATTTCTGGTATGAAAGACTGGTTGCTTGACTAATGAAAGGAGAATTCTAATGGAGAAATCTACAATTAAACTGGCCTGGTATAATCCAGAGGAAAAGATCATTGATCTCAATCCTGCATATGCAAAGTATGCTGAAAGTCAGTGTGATCATCGCTGCTATAGTCATCTTCCTGGTATAAAGCAATGCCAGAAATGCTATGAGGAAAGAGATAAACTCGGAGTTCCTCAGTGTAATTTGGCAATGATTGCTGAACAGCACTCAATTCCCATGATCGATCTTCCAAATAAGATCGGTGTCATTTTCCCAGACAAAGTCATGAACATGTGTGGCTGGAGACTGGTTGAGGTTTCCATGAAAGATCATTTAAATAAGGAGGACAAATAATAATGGCAAAACTCATCACTATGGATGGATATGCATTTGAGTTAGTAGCAGAAATTCCAACTACTATGAATACTATGTGCATTTATGAAGTCACTAAAATCGATTCAGAGAATTGCTCAATAAAGCCTGAATATTTCCTGGCAAGTGCTAAATATAGGGATCAATATTTCCAGATGCATTTGCTTTATGAAATCAAAGCTAATATTATGCCTCAGCATTATGAGGCATTTTTCGATGATAAGCTCACTGCAATTCTTATGGCACGGAATGTCGCTCTGGAATCTTATCTGGAGAAGCAGGAGTATGAGCTTGAAGAAGCTGAAAAGAAACTTCATACTGCAAATGAATGCCTCACAAAGTTTCTGAAAGATTCTTCTCTTAGAATCTTTGATGAATATAAGCAGTTTTACAATGATCAGGATGAGTCAAGAAAACACTATGCTCAGTTAGCTGAAAAATTAATTGATGAATTGGAGGGTAAATAAAATGTCTGCAAAATATGATATCTGGTTCTGTGATTGTGGTCGTATTCATTTCTATCCCAGATCCGATTGGGATTGGATGGCCGAAGATCATGAGCATCGTAGATCTACTCAGATCTGTAGAAATTGTGGAGCAATCTATGAGCACTTTCTGACTGAGAACTTCGATGAATATGAAGGAAAGCCTTGCTTCGATCTGAATGGCTATTCATATGCCAATCTTGATCGAATTGTGATTGATCCTGCAGATGATATCCTTCGTCGATTCTATATTGATAAGGGTATTAAAGTACCTTTGAAAGAAGGTGGATATGCAGATGGGCATTGGTGTGGTGTTTACTTCAATGCTGAGTATATGAACAAGATGGGCTATCCTTCTGATATCTCAGAAACTTGCCAGCATAGAGAATGCATTACAGTTGATACTGAGCGCCTCATTCATAATATCACTTATGATTATAAAGATGATGCAGAAGATCTTCTGAAGTGCATTTCTGGCTATATTGTTGGTATTAACTGGGATGGAACCAAATACTCACATCATAATTAAAAGGAGGAAATTAAAATGGGAAATCTCATTTCTATCAGCTTCAATGATGATGCAGAGAAATATTATTCACTGATCACTGTCAATGGCGTTGCAACTTCTCATTATATTGAAAAGTGCAATGTTGCTGGACCGAAGGAAGCCATGCTGATTATGGTTGCAGATGCCTTAGGCTTTGAACCGGCAAATGTACTGGACTTCGATATGCTCGGAGTGCCTGAATTAGAATTAAATGAGGAGGATTAATTGTGTTAATGGTACTTACGTACATTCTCTAAAGGAGGAACAAAAATGATTCAGTACACTAAAAGGCTTGCCATCGAAGATTCCTACTACTATAAAGGTAGTAGTAATTACAACATCACTATCGAAACATGCAGTGATGGGATCATTCGTTGCTACTCTTCATATGAAGAGTTGATGCATGAATGCACATCAGTTAAGCAGCTTGGTGAGTTTCTTACTAAACTTGCCAATGATGAGTTTGCATAAACTCAATTAAGAGAGGAGTCAAAATGACTCCTCTCTTTTTATCTACATAGGAGGTTAAAAAGAAATGCCTGAAAAACCTGGATTCATATGCACAGGAAAATGTGATCAATGCCCAGTTCATGAGTGGAGATCGCTAATTACACCCATTGGAGGGTCTGCCCCAGTATTCCGCATTCAAGCATGTAGTAGAGTGCTCTCATATAGTTTTAATGTCTCAATTATTTCTGAAAAGGATTATGAAGAGTATCTTAAAACTAAAGAGTATCTTTGTAATGAGGATGATGAAAAATTCATTTGTCCTCAACGTAGTCATGATCCAAAACGTGAAATTTGCTCAAGCTGTAATGTCTTTGGTTATCTAAATTCAATTGGTTGTAAGCCATTACAAACGGTTCAACATGGATATCGTAGATTCCATGATCTTGATGGTAATAATGTAACCTGTAAGGATTGCATGTATAAACTTTGTGGAGTAAAAGTTGTTCATGAAGCAATTGATCAAAAGTTTACAGCATATAAAAGGTTTGATATTGATGAAGAATTCATTGATAAAGTTACTGCAGATATCATTGCAAGGGTAGATCATTTACGGAAGGTTCATGAAAAGAATAAGGACTTATATGAACGTAGTATGAAGGAGGAAGAAGAAAAGAAAATTCAAAAGCAGAAAAAGCGGGAAGAAGAAGCTGCAAAAGCTGCGGCAAGGGCGGCTGCAGCAGCAGAAAAGAGACGTAAGCAAGCACTTGAAGAAAAGGAGAAATTAGCAAAACGAAAAGCCGATTATGCAAAAAGAGTTGAAGAGCTTAAGAAATATGCTAAAGCAAATGGACTGTATGATCTTTCAAAAAATGATCATTTTAATTTTAGTGATCCTAAAATCGATCAGTTCTTAAGGCCTAAATTCTGTCAGCTTTCTAAAGAATCTAAGATAAAAATAAGTTATGAAAAATATCGCGAAAGCTTTGTTAAACAAAAGCAAAAAGCTTTTGTGAAATATGCATCTAAACTTTTATACGATGTCGAGAAAGACAAGTATTATCATACGATTCTTCAGGCACCTGTATGCTGTGGTGATTGTCGTGAATGTGAAATTGCTAAGATCTATGATGAATACCATTACAAGATGTATTCGAGTGGATATCATACTGATTGTTATGATTATGCTCCAAGACATCTTGATGAGATCAATCAGCTTTTCAGATTCTTTAGAGTATCTGAAATTATAAATCTTCCTTATAATGGAGGATTAATCTTCTGCAATTCTGATCAAGATATCATTCATGCAATCAAAATGTATCTTGGTAAGAAATTTATAGATGATCCTGAGTCTGCTGCTCAATATATCAACTATGATTTCTAAAAGAAAAAGAGAAGCCAAATGGCTTCTCTTTTTTTGTATTTCGTTTTTATTTTTAACCGTATATTATTATATTGAGCATAAACTCAATAAAAAATATTTTGGAGGTACATATTATGAGTATGAGCAAATTTAGATTGTTGATTTGGGACTATACAAATTGCAAGGAGGATGAAGATCCTGAAGAGATTGAAACTTTCTTTGAGCATAAGATTGATACTAAAGAAGATTTTGATGATCTCATTAAGATGGTAAGATCTTATAATGAGCATCAATATGCCGAGCTTTATATTCAGTTTTCTAATGGAGAAGAATCCCTCTTTGCAGTAAATAGCGAAGGATTTATCTTTAATAATACTGAAGATGATCCAATTTGGTTTGAAGACGAATATCGAAAAATTAAAATGTATGTAGATGATCGAGAAGAGATTGTATGTGAAATTCACTATAAAGATCCATCAATTGCAATGCTCGACCTTAAAGACGGAATTCCTAATGTCAGTGAGGAATTGCGCCAGAAGTATCCTTGTATTGGAAATAAATATCCCTTTATTTATTACAAAGTGAGTATTAATTTCAATTATACTTTTGATAAACCTAAGGAGAATTAATATGCATGACTTAATGATTGGTATTACTTTGATTCTTGCAGGATCAGTTGGTTCTATAGGTCTTGTGTACTTATTATGGTTAGGACATAAGAATGGTGAGCACCTAACTAAGCCAAATAATCCCTTAAGTTGGTTCTTATTGGTCTTTGCACTATTCAGTGTAGGATACAATATTATGTTTGCATTCTATACTGGAATTGATATTATTATGAAATATTAATAAGGAGGATATACTATAATGGCAAAATTCACTTTGAAATCTACTAATACGGAAGATCTTACTAGTAGAGAAATTGAGTTTGAGCATCCTACTGAAACTGAAGAAGATCATCGGAAACTTCTTGATATGGTAAAGTCTGATACTGAGTATAGAGATCTGTATATTAATATTGAATTTACAGATGGAATCTTACCTCAGTTGTATGTAACCAATAATCCCAATTATAAATTGGAAGACCCAATTGTATGGAGAGCCGATTATTGGACTTTCAAACTTTATACTGATAAAGAAGATAAGCTTTATGGAGAATTATATCTTACTGGTCTTATCGTATGTGATTGTAGTGAAAGTATTAAGAATCTTGAGACAATGCTTCTTGAGGTATATCCTTTCATTAAGGGTAGATATAAGAAGATCTATTGGAAAGTTTGTGATACTTTCTATAGTGAGTATAAAGATGATAATGAGGGGTAATTTATATGTGGTTAGTAACTTTAATGACTTCCTTAAAGATTGAGGAAGGATTTGGCACTGTGCAGACAATTGCCTGGTTTCCTGCCGTAAAAAATGCTGAAGATTTTATCTCTGAAAATAGAAAGAATCTTCAAATCAATCCAATGTTCAAGTATGCTGTGTTAGAAAGATTCCGTGTGAATTGGCCTACTAGGTTAATTGAAAGAAAGTTTCCGCATTTTATTACTTGGCATGAAGTATATCGGTTTGACGAAGAAAAGAATACATTTGTTAGAGATAAGCGTTTAGACTGCAAAATTCCTCAGAATTATTATATTGCATTTAGGCGCTCTTATCCTGATCACAATGAATTCAGAATGGAAGAAATTAAGAAGTAACACATTAAAAGAGAAGATAGAATTAATTCTATCTTCTCTTTTTTATTTCTTTTTTACTTACTAATAATGTACCACTTACCACTACCATATGCAACAGTGCAAAGAGCAGTAATAGCAGTGCCATTAGCATCAGTACCACCTGCATTAATGATACTATAAGTATCACCAGCAGCAGGAGTAATCGTACCAGCACTTACAGCACTAGTGAGGGCACTATAAGTAGAATACTGACCACGGAAAGTAAATGGAGATGCCTCAGGAGCAATAATAGGAACTGACTTACCAGTAGCAGCATCAACAATCATAACAGCTTTTAGAGCAGAATTATAATAAAGCTTAAAGCCATTATTTTTATCCATACCAATCTGAAGAGAGGGTTCACCATTATCATGGACACCGCCAACATTCATAATATTCATTTGGATATTTACCTCCTTTATGTAGGAATATTCATAGAGTCATTAATAAGGTGTTAAAATAAATTAAAGGCCCAACTGAGACTTTACATTTGCGGTGATCTGAGAGACTAATTCACCCATACTAATCGGAACCCATTTTCCATCCATTGCCATAAGAAGAGATCCATTCTCAGTTTCTGAAGCATCTGGAATATTACTACTACTAATACTCTTTGCAACAGACCTTCTAGCCATTGAACGAGTAGATCCACCGCTATATTTATCTTGATGCGTATAAAGATATGGGCATTCAGGAATACCACCAATGTTTGGCTCAAGAATTCTCAATGGGCTTGCACCACTATTAGCAGAGAAAGTAATTTTACCACCAGAATATGAAATAGTAAATCCAGCAGATCCTCCAACTTTAAGTTTAGTTACAGTATTTGCTTTATCTTCAATTTTAATACAAGATCCATCATTTGTTACATCAAACATGGTGGCTTTCTTTAATCCAACTCTATAATGTGCTTCAGAGCAATCATGAATATTAGTTACATTTAGAAAATTCATAGATTCACCTCATTTATATATTATATAAACGAATAACTCATTTTACCAAAATGTTAAAAGAGAGACAGAAATAAATCTGTCTCTCTTTTTTAATTAATATATTAGGTATCAATTGTAGCATCAACCGTATTCTGGTCCATAGTATTATAATCTTTACTGTCAGAAGTAGCAATGGGCTCATAATCATTGATATTCTCATAAAGCTCAATACGAAGAATAGCAAGGCCAGCAGTCATACCACTAAGATTATGTTTAACAAGAACCTCATTATCATTACCAGAAGTAATATAAGAACATTCACTGATATAATTATTTGCAATTGCAGGATCATTTGCAGCAGAACTCAAAAGAACCTGATTGGTATCTGATACAACTTCGATGGTATTCATTGAGTTAGGACTAACAAAGGGAGTCTTAACATTTAAGGATACACGGACAATCGAACTACCAGCATTCAGATCACTAATAGCAATTGTAGAATTACCTTTAAGGGAATCTGCATCTAAAATATACTCTCGAATACTCATATAGTTATTATCATTGATCAGATCCGATAAACTCTTCGGAGAAGGATTAATAAATGCACCATATTTCATATTGATTTAGTTCCTCCCTTCTTAAGAAATAGGCTCAATAAACATCTTAACTTTAACGATAGCTTTAGCAGCCTTTAATCTATCAGTAGCACTACTAAGATCAAGGACTAAAGACTGAGAAGAAGTCAATTCAATATCTTCATTTTCAACTGCAGTGCCATTCATAAGATCACAATATACCGTACTAACAGTAGTACTGCCAACCTTAAGAGGAAGACTTACAATCTCAGAAGTAGTAGCAGAAGAATCAATAGAGATGTGAATTCTAAAGATTTTATCAGTTAAAGAATTACACAAAGTAATACTATTTGAACTAAGAGCACCACATTCAAACTCGACATCATTAGCATATGGGAATTTCTTATCATTTACTAAACTAGATAAAAATGTTGAATTTGGCATAGCAAATAATGAAATCGATTCAACACTCTCAATTCTACTATAATAAATATTTCTTTCTTTATTTGAATCAAGGTTCATTCCAGAAGCAGGATCACCAGTAGCATGAGAATAGAGATAAGTAACTTTATTAATTTTAATCAAATCTGAATATTTTGGGAAAGGCCAATTCTTACCTGCAGATACCACAATAGTATCGTCAGGCTTTACTTTTGTAGTGGTATTCTCTTCATAATAATGCTGAGTAAGAGTATACGTTCTCAGCTTATAATAAACATTACGAGTTTTATTACCATCAAGAGTACCTGTCTGAGAATCTCCAGAAACAGAGGTCTGGTCATAAATCTCTCCATTATAAGTTAGTGCATTTTCAAATGCTGGATAAGACCAGGTTTTACCTGCAGATGCAGTTACTACATCAGTAGTTTTTAATTTAGTCGTGGTATTCTCAATATAATAATTTTGAGTAATGGTATGAGTTCTTAATTTATAATATACAATTCGAGTTTTATCACTATCAAGAGTACCTGTCTGAGAATCTCCAGACATAGTTGTTTGGTCATAAATTTCTCCATTAAATGTCAATACGCTTTCAACTGTTGGATATGACCAAGTTTTGCCTGCAGATACTACAGTAATATCATCATCTTTTACTTTGGTAGTACTATTCTCAATATAATAGTGCTGAGTAACTGTATGAGTTCTTAACTTATAATACACATTACGAGTTTTATCAGTATTGAGTGTGCCAGTTTCTGGATCTCCAGAGACAGTAGTCTGGTCATAAATTTCTCCATTAAATGTCAATACACTTTCGAATGAAGGATAAGACCAGGTTTTACCCTCAGCTAATGTTGAAACATCACTAGACTTTAATTTAGTAGTACTATTCTCAATATAATAATTCTGAGTAATGGTATGAGTCCTCAACTTATAATACACATTACGAGTTTTATTACCATTGATAGCGCCACTTTCTGGGTCTCCAGATGTAGTCGTTTGATCATAAATTTCGCCATTATAAGTTAATGTATTTTCAAATGATGGATACGACCAAGAATTTCCTTCAACTTCAGTTGATGTATCACTAGTTTTTAATTTTGTCGTAGTATTTTCGATATAATAATTTTGAGTAATTGTATAATTTTCCGGATGCTTCATAGAAAGATCTACATTCATAGAGCCTTCAAATGCATTTGGAAAATTTTCTGTAATAAGTTTTAACGATGTACTATTAAGTCTATAAGTGATATTATTATTTGTCGTATTAGGAGATAATACATAAATTAAACTGGGGTCAAGTGTAATTTGAGTAGAACTAGAACTACAAAGTGCCCAGAATTTATTATTACAATAAGTAATACGATTCCACGGTTTAGATATATCTCCAAGTGTGCCTTCATACCAAGTAGAAGCATCAAAAGATACAGCAATAATATTAGAATTATTGACAATTGCAATATACATATTATTACCATAAGCAATCGATTTCCAATTTTGAGCTGAAAGCTTATTTGCAAAATACGACCACGAAGTTCCATTTATAGAAGTTGCAATACCACCAGAAGTATTAATTGCAATAAACTTCGTACCATCATAAATTAAGCCATTCCATCCAGAACCATTACCGATGGAAGTGCTAGACCAAGAACTACCATTTGCAGAATAATCAACAGTGCCATCAGATGTGATAAATACAAAATTGCCTCCACCATAAGCACCATCGGTATAAGTTCTACTATTAGCACTAACTCTAGTCCATGAAGTACCATTCGTACTATAGAAATGATAAGCATTACCATTTAAAGTAGCAACAAATGTACCATTACCATAGACAGTTGGGCCTGCTCTCCAAGAAGATGAGCCTCCACTCATAGAAACTCTTTCCCAGGAAGTTCCATTTGAAGAATAATAACTATATCTACCAGAATGTATAACAAATTTACTATTACCATACAATACACGAACAGGATATACGGTATCAGCAACAAGCCAAGTTTTATGCAGATTATCAGAAGTAAATGATGATCCATTGGTGGAATGTGCATAATATTTATCATTGTAAATAGCGATAACATATGTGCCACCACCATAAGCAATATCCATTGCATTATATGTACCATCAATAGAATTTGCAGTAACATTAGCATTTAAATTATTATAACTTACAGAAAATTCTGAAGTATTAACTTTAGTAGTGCCATCATAAATTGAAAATTTCACAGGGCTTGAAATATTGGTATGAAATTTTAATGATGATGACAGTTTTACATTTGTAATAACATCATTACTTGTAAGGTCAGTAATATTTAAATTACCCCCAGAATTCAAATTACTATAACTAAATGATGCAGATTTAGTATAAGTAGCCAATTCTATCCCTCACTTTCTTATAATATCAATCTACAAGACTAATTATAAGAGTGTTAAAACCCCTTATTTTATGATAAATAAATAAAAAGAGATGGACTAGAAAACTAGTCCATCTCTAATTTAATTACTGAATCTGAGTGAAGGTCAGAGAGACCTCAAAATCAGCAGTAGGAGCCTTCAGAGCATACAGCTTCAGCACGCCAGCCTCAAAAGAGGTCATGGGCAGGAAGCCAGCAGCCAGAATAGCCTTATGAGTAGCAGTCGTATCGATAACAGGAACCACATCAACCTTATAGGCCTTAGCGACATCAACACCAGCGATCGTGAAGCTACCAACAAAATCGCCAGGCTCATCAGCAGCAGCTGCAGCAAAGGAAGCCTTAGCAACCGTCAGGGTCTTCTGGAAGACCTTGTTCTGCTTAGCAGCAAACAGCTCAGCATGAGCATCAGTAGCAGTGTTATGTGCAGCAACCTTGGTATCGATCGTACCACCATCCTTGGTGATATTATCAACCTTAGTAGAAAGATCATTAGCAGAAGCAGCGATCAGATTCTTAACAGAACCCTCAACATCAGCATCGCCATTAAGCTTAGTAAGAGCAGCAGTATTGTCAGTAACAGACTTTACCAGACCCTTGGTAGCATCACCAACAGTACCCTCGAGAGCAGCGATCTTCTTAGCATCTGCAGCTTCAGCAGTGACAACATCATTAACCTTCTTAACGAGGCCAGAATCAGCATCACCAACAGTACCTTCGAGAGTATCGAGACGACCAGTAGCAGCATCAATATTGCCCTGGAGAGTATCCTGAGCAGTCTTGATCTTAGTCTCAACCTGAGCACGGGTATCATAAGCACTCAGATCAACAGTACCAGAGAGGACATCCCACTGAGCATCCTCAGTCTCAGTCTTCTTGGCCTTGCAGACAACATTGTCACCAGCCTTAATAGAAACACCCTGGGAATCAGTACCACCAGCGGTCTTAATATTATAGACATCACCAATCTCAGGCTCAGCAGGCAGATCAGTATAAGCATTCACAGAATCCTTATAATGGAAAGCACCGCCAAGCTTACCATCGATCTCAGTCTTAGTATAAGCATCTTCGATGCCATAGCCAGACAGAGTAGTAGCAGAGTTAGCCTTCTTAGCAACATCCTCAACAGCTTTATCCCAAGCAGTAACTTTAGCAGAGCTAATACCATCAAGGACAGTCTTGTTAGCATGCTCATGGGCCTTATCTTCAACAGCCTTAATCTGACCCTCAAACTCAGCAGCGATATCAGTACGAGCAACCTCACTCTTACCAGCAAGAGTACCAGCATCAGTAATCTTAGCAAGAGTCAGATCAGGAATATCAGCAGCCTCAAGAGCAGCACCAGCAGTAACACGGCCCTTAGCATCAACCGTAACCTTCTGATAGGTACCAGCCTTAACGCCAGAATCTGCCAGAGTAATTGCAATATCAGCATCCTTAGAGCCATCAAACTTAGCGCTACCAGTAGCATCACCGGAGACAGAGATAGTCTTCTCAGCAGCAAGTGCATCAGCAGCAGCGGCAGCCTTAACCTTAGAAGTCAGATTAGTATCTGTGCCAGCAACGAATACATCAGCAGCAGCAATACCACCAAACTTCTCGGCATCAGCGGCCTTAGCAACGATACCCTTAACCTTAGAGGCAGAGATATCGTTGACAGTCATAGTACCATCAGTACCAATAGCAACCTTATCCTGAGCAGCAGAGCTCTTAACCAGACCAGCAGCCTCAGCAGTACCAAGATCGGTCTTATGAACCAGATCAGTAGGCAGAGGCAGATCCTCAGTAGTAAAGGAAACATCTGCAGTACCATCAAAGGTCTTAGTACCCATGGTCAGGGCATGATCAACCTTCTTAGCGCTATCAACGGAACCCTTAACCTTAGAGGCAGAGATGTCGTTGACAGTCATCTTACCATCGACACCGATAGCAACCTGATCCTGAGCAGTAGAAGACTTGACAGCACCAGCGACCGTATCGGTACCATATTTCTCGTTCGTGACAACCCTTTCAGGCAGAGGCAGATCCTCAGCAGTGAAGGTAACATCAGCAGAACCATCAAAGGTCTTAGTACCCATCGTGACAGAGTGGGTGACCTTAGCAGCCTCAGCAACAATACCATCGATCTTAGAAGCAGAGACCTTATCAATACCAGCAACACCGTCAGCATCGAGAACGACCTTATCAGCGGTACCAGCAGCAGCAATCTTCACACCACCAGCAGCTTCAGCAGTAGCAGTGGGAAGCTCATAAACCTTAACGTCCTTGTCATCGACCTTGACATAGCCGTTATTCGTAGAAGCAGCAACCTTAGTAGCTGCATTAACAACATCATTGATCTTGCCCTCAAGCTCAGTCTTAGCAGCACCAATCTCAGTGGTAACATCCTCAGACTTAGCATAAGCAGACAGATCAATCGTACCAGTCGAGACATCCCAACCAGTACCATTCCAAATCACGTTGTCACCAGCATGGATGTCATTACCATGAGCATCCTTACCACCAGCATCTTCAACGTTCCAAACATCACCATTGACATTGCCCTCAGTGGGAAGAGCAGCAAACTTGCAGGAGCCCTTATAATGGAGAGCACCAGTCAGCTTACCCTCAATGTCAGTGATCTTCTTAGTCTGATCGGCAACAGCCTTAACAAGACCCTTAGTATCATCACCAACGGTATCCTGAAGCTTCGTAACAGCCTGCTGCAGGCCCTCAACGGTAGAAGTATCGGGGGAATACCACTCAATACTCTTAGCACCATCAGTGACCTTAACACGCATCATCTGACCATCGGTAGCAGTATCAAGGCCATACAGTGCAAGAATGCCTTCCTCAGTAAGATGGATAGACTTCTCGTCACCAGACGTAGCCTTACCAACCTCACCCAGAGTACGATCAGCGTTAATCTTATAAACAGTAACCACGTCATTCTCAAAGACAGTAATGACCTGGCCAACATAAGAGGTACCACCAATAGCACGACTATCGGAGCCATCACCCTTAGCATATGCAACAGCATCTGCATAGGAATCAAACATGCTTGAACGATCAAGAGGGAACTTACCAGTACGCTGGAAGCTCATCGCCCAGTCAAGCTTATTGATTGCGGACTTCTCTTCAATATAACTAGCCATAATTAATATCCTCCTTTCCTTTCCTTCTCATTAAATCGTGACATTGTAGGTGTTGGCACCGAGAGCAGCGGCAGGAGTATAAACATACACCTTGTACTCGATAGCGGTGTAACCATTAGCACCTTCAACCATGACACTCTGCTTAACAAAGGAACCCTTGATATCAGTACCAAAAGCGCCCTTATCAGCAACAAGGTTAATGTCACGGACAGTAGCAGGATAAGCAATGACAACCTGCTTACAGCCAGCAGGGACAGCAATGTCGAACTTAGTACCAGCAGTAGCGGCAACTTTCGAACCAGTCATAGCACGAATAGCAGCACTATCAAAGCTGGTAGCAGCAGTCGTAGTAGCAGCATAGAAATACTTACGGAACGGCTTCAGCTCACCAGAGGTCTTCGTAACAGAACTGGCCTTAATCTGGACAGCAGGGTTAGAAGCAGCGCCGAGGTTATCCTTAGCAACATTACCATCGCTATAGTTGATAGTCTCAGTATACTTAATGCTGGAGTAAACACCATCGCCACCCTTATCACCAATCTGGCAAGCAAAGGTATCAGTAAAGGAGCCATCATCAGCAACCGTAATGGCAGCAGTAGAAGCAGGAGTAGAAACACGAGCAGCAGTACGGCTAGTAACCTTAGCACCAGTAGAGGCCTCATAGGTATAAGAACCATCCTCAAAGGAGACCTTACCACCAGAGATAGAGGTATACTTGGTACCAGCCTCAACCGTGCCAGTAGGAGCAATCACGAGATTGCCAGCAGAGGGATTAGCAGTGATCTTGGGCTGCTCACGCTTAGAGAGCATCTCAGTCAGAGCATCAGCAACAGACTTACCATTGGTAGCAAAGGTACCAGTACCAGTCTGGGACTTGGTAAGGTTACCAACCTGAGTGTAGTTACCGGCAAGAGTGATGTCGTTACGAAGAATGACATGATTAGCATCGACATTGCCAACCAGAGCAACCCAGTCGCCCTGCTCCTCAGAATACATGAAAGAAACCTGACCATAGGTCTTGGAATCAATCTTAGTAGTAATAATAGCAATTGCACCGTCAACAGGGGCGGTGACAGTAGCAAGCAGAGTATCGTCAGTCTGTTCAAAAGCCGTACGAGTCAGCTTATAGACCGGCGTATTCTCAGCAAGTGCAGCGGGGAGAGAAAAACCGCCATAAATAGCCATATTTAATACACTCCTTTTAATAGAATTTTTGGATCTTTGCGATTTATATTATTAACTTTATCAATTATTTATCAATGTAATCACCAAAGGCTTTAACACAGACATTAATGTCCTCAGTAGGAACATGATCTGCACAGAGAACCGCATAAGATCCATCAGGACTATCAGTAATCTGATAAATTGGATGAATAGATGCTTCTCTAAGCACATCAAGCTCAGCCTTTGTAATAGCCATTGGGGTTAATTCAAAATAAGTATGAGCAGGCAAATTTTCATGACTAAATACATACGTATAGCAGCCATCATCTGCACTCCAACCCCAAAGAGATTTATGAATTACAGCATTAAAAATAGAAAGTTTATCTGCCTTATGCTGGAGTTCTCTCCAAATAGCAGGATGCGAGTTTTCATCTTCATTATGTGCTGCAATAGCATTTTCAGTAGATGCGTCTGCATACTTCCATTCAAGAGTCTTACCATCAGTAGATACAGTAACGGTCTGGCCAGGCTTTCCAAGTTTTGTAGGAAATTCCATAAGCGTATCCGTCGGGAAACCCTCAGGAAGGGTATCCTTTTCAGTAGATCCAAAGAAAACCCACTTGTTAAGTGCTGTCGACCAACAATACATATCAAATCTGGGACTAGCTACAGGATTACTTTTTTCTGAAGCAACTCTCTTTGCAGCAAGCTTAACAGCTGCACGGGTCGTAATTTTCTTTGCAGAGCTAAGCTCAACTAGATACACTTCGCCATCCTGCATACCAACTTTGGCATAAAGCTGATCAATTGCAGAAATATCGGGCTTATTCAAAAGAATTCCCTTATAGCGATAAACAGTATCTTCAAAAGTTACTTTAGAAATAGCTTCCTGAAGTTCCTTACTCGTTACAAGGCCTTTCAAAACATCACACAGCGTAATGCCATCTTCAGTAATGACTTGACAGGTATTTGTAAGTACATGAGTTTCATATACAATACCATCAATTTCAGTCTTTAAAGTGTAAGGAATAACAGGTAAACCCGTAGTAGAATACGGATTAGGATTCATGTATTTTCACTCCTTTCTTTCAGAATAATAGGTTTTAGAATACATTATTTAAATGTTTGATATAAGGAAAATGCGTGAAATAGCATAAAATGGAGACTGTATATTACTACAGTCTCCATTTAGTTTTATAATCTATCTTTAAAACCACAAGTACACTTACTGGGATCTTCACAGCCACAGGTACACATATGAGTGGTTTTAGGACCAGGATTAATATCCATATTATAATTATTCGAATCTTCAATAGCAATCTTTGTAGCATAATTATAAAGCATAGCATTACTTACAATCTTGCTCCAAGTATTGATTGCATCGATATGAATCGGATCAAGAGAATCACTAAAGTGATACTTCTCTTCCTCTTCTTGATCCTCAATTGAAGAACTCCATTTATATTTCTTAGTAGGGGTATCATCCTTATCAGCTTTTACCTTAGTGGAATCATCAAAGATAGAAGAATAGTATTTCATAATAACTTCCTTCTTTTCTTTTACGGGTTCTTTATCGGCAATTTCTTCAATTACTTCTTCTTTTGTCTTCTTATTAGGTACAAGAGGTCCAATCAAATTGGAAAGATTAACAATTCCACTAGCCTGAATTGTGCCATCGGATTTAGTTTCAATAGTAACATTATCACTACTAAATCCCTTACCATTATTAGAATTTATAACATTCATATCTTTATAAATGTCAACATCTTTGGTTTCTTGTGCCATACGATGGAATGAATCTTCATCACGATGATCAGATGGAGTAAGTTCCATATCGGGATAAATAGAGCTATTTTTTACTTCTTGAGCCATATTATGGAAAGAATTTTCATCTCTATGGTCAGAAGGAGTTAACTTCATATCTCCCACAAATTCATTGTATTTAGGCACAGTAGCCATATTATGCCAAGCATCTTCATGATTACGGGAAGTCGGAGTTGCAACCATAGTACCCTTCTTAGATTTATCTACACGATCATAATCAATACCTTCTGCTCTAAAGAATCCAGGAATTTCTTTATCTTTAAAGAATCCCTTAGCATCAGCAGTAAAGTCAGTATCGGTACTCTTAGGATCATTAAGATCAATAACTGTTTGATTCTTAGTATTAGAATAATCAATATGATTCTCTCTAAGAGCATGTTGATCATACGGTTCATCAATTCTCGGATTACTAAGATCAGCATTAAGAACTTCCATATTCATATAAATCGCAACTCGATAAGTTGCACTTGGATCAGGATTCTTATATTCAATCTTAAAAGTATCCCAATTTACGGTAAATTGATCTTCTGCTAATTCTTCAGAGTTTTTCATTACATATACTCTGCAAATTGTTTTATCAAGCATACCATATTTAGTATGGAATCGAATTGCTTTCTGATGCTCTGGTTCAATAAGCAATCCAATATCTGCAGTATCTGAATTGGATTTCTCTTCACTAGTAAATAAGAAAGAACCGTAAAGGGTAAGTCCTTCTCTTCTCTGAGGAAACTTATTATAAAAATTTGATAAAGAGAAAAGAGGGATAAAATCATCTTTATCTTGATCATATCCTTTACCCATACTAGTCTTATCTACAAGCAGTACTCTAAGTTTAGCAAGATTGCTTTCTGCACCGTCCAGAATAAATAATCCAGGTAAGTTAAAATCTACACTTACTCTAAAAGTAATATTATAAGATTCATCAAGCATGCCTTTCTTATTTGCAGAATCTAACTGAAGATCTGTATATGTAACTACCAAATTATGCTGATAATACATAAAGAACTCATCAGTAGCACTTGCATTTCTGACTTTATATGTAATTGGATACCCAGCTACAGAATTTAAATGCCTAAGGAACATTGGAATGAATTCTGGATAAGTATCGATATCCATATTACATAAACGACTCATGTACGTAACCATTGTCTTTGGAAGAACCGCTTCTAATGCCGCGGGATAATAGAAACTTCTGTCCCAAGTCATCTGGTTAATCATTGCCTTATAGATATCTAATTGCTGATGTAAAGTTTGCACTACTATAGTTACATCATAGTCAATTCGATCTCGATTCAATTTAAACTTTAATGACCAGTCATACTGATTATCCTTAATCACTTCAAACAGATATCTTCTATCTGTATAATGTTGAATATCCATATCATTTTTCGTCAATGGAATACTCTGTAAGAAACCATCTGCATCAGGAACCTGATAGGACGGCTGAATAATCAACTGAGGGTATTTTCTCTTTGAGATTTCATTATTGGTATTGGATCCAAATTGTCTTCTCAGATTCTTAAATGCAACCTCAGTAGATACATTCATATATTGGAAGTAATTATATGGAAACTTCGAAAGAATTAATTCTCGAATAGCACAACCGACATTACCATATAAAGAGCTGCTAGATGGCGATGCCATCGTATAAATACCATCCATTCTTAGATAGTCACCTCCTATATAGTCTTTGGCTTAATTTAAGGATTTGTTGATTTTACCGTAAATTGACGTATTTCAACCATATATTATTATATTGAGTATAATATAGATATAATGATCTGTATTGCTCAAATACATATTTTATAGGAGGAAATAACAATGCTCCACATGACTCATACACTGATCGAGATCATCGGTTCGGAGGGTGACAACAGTTACTGGGATGGCTATTGCACTTACTCTGAATTCCTGTGCCTAAAGCAGATTGAGAAAGAGATGAAGAGCTCTGGCTATGCTCCGAGGTTCACTGTTCATAATGTTGATGCCGAGGCTGCTGAAGGCAAGAAGCACGTGGAGGAGTATGAGAAGAAGCAGATTGAGAAAGCCTGTGGTCTCGATACTCCGACCAAGTCTGCTATGCAGATTGCCTTTGAGAAGGCTGCTGCAAAAAGAGAGGGATAAGAAATTATCCCTCTCTAATTTACTGTAAATACTCGGATTTCAACCGAGTATTATTAATATGAATAAAGATAAGATAAAACGATCTTATCTACTCAAAATTTACAATTTTTAAAGGAGAAACTATTATGAAGACCATCACTATTAAGACCATCAACGGTACCTTCGAGAATATCAACCTCGATTTTGCTGACCTCATGAGTATCCAGACCAAGGGCAGCAAGCGTACTATGGTTCTCGGTAGCGTCAGTACTATCAGCTCCATCAGCAGCCTCTTCGTGAACAACCCCGTTGTGAAGACGGTTCTTTGGAGTGCCGGCTTGATCGGTGCCATCGCTACTATTGTCAGTAATGACAAGGCTATCGATGAAACCTTCAGTGATGAAGGTATGCACGAAGCTAATTGCGCACTTGCAAAGGTCTGCGTTAAGAAGGGTATCATTATGGACCCTGCTTACTATGGCCTGACTCTGGAAGAAGCCAATGGCTTCTCCAAGAATGAAGTCACGATCGATACCCCTGTGGCTGCTGAGTGCTAATAACTCAGCATGTCTCTTGCAATGAGAGGAGTAGTTTGGATGACTACTCCTCTCTACTTAAAATAACTAAAGGAGATTCAGCATGGATGGACTGTTCGAAGAGCTTGAAGAAACCAAAAATACCTTCTGGAAGAACCATGAATCCAGAATGGAAATGCTCAACAATGAGCTGTCTAAGATCAACACAGAAAGCTCGCATGACGAGATTAATCGGAATCTCGAAGAAATCGGCAAAGACCTTGATGCACTCTTAAATGACTTCTAAAAAAGGAGCATCTATATGGATAAACTTTTAGAAGAAATCAAGCGTCAATTCAAAGGAAAAGAAAATACGCCTGCTGTAAAAAAGCTCATCAGCTCAATTGAATCTGGTGATACTGAGCGAGAGTTTGAAGCCCTTGCAAAAACTATGTCTAAAATCGACTACTCAAAATTAACTGTTAAAGGGGGGAATAACTACTATGAAGAACACTATGATCAAGATCATCAACAGCACCAAGAACATCGCCAAGAAGACTATTGATCGCACTACGGCTTCTCTCAAGGATATGAAGGAGATCTATGAAGACCTTCCTCAGGAGACTCAGGATGGCTGCAAGCTGACTGCCGGTGTTATCGGTCTGTCTGTCGCCAGTAGCGTCGCCTACAAGAAGAATAAGAAGCTTGGCCTGGCTATGTATGGCGGTGCCATTGCCATGTATATCGCTTCTATGATCAAGTATGATCAGGGCTGTGAGCGCGCTAAGCGTGAATGGCATGAAGAATGTGAGCGTTTGGCTAAGGATATCATCTATGCTCCGACTAAGCCTAAGTGCAATGAAGGCAGTTTCGAGAAAGAAGTCAAGAAGGCTGCTGAAGAGGCTGAGCAGAAGGCCAAGGAACCGAAGATCAGTTCTGAATGGGTCAATGAGATTGATCTTGACCAGTTCTAAAAAATAAAAAGAGAAGTCAAAATGACTTCTCTTTTTTGTATCTTTATCTTAAATTTCAACCGTATATTATTATATAGAATAAGTTAACCCAATAAGAAAGGAGTTAATAAAATGAAATTTAAGATGAAGCAGCTGAATGAATATAATAAAGGTACAGCTGATCAATATAGAGAAGATGGATTTAAATTCTTCAATACAAATATTCTGAGATTTATGAAAGATGAAAATACTCCACTATTGGAGAAAATAAACTTCATTAGTATTGTATTGAGTAATTATTATGAGCATTTAGGAAGAGCTTATGATAAAGATTCCACTTGGATTAAAGGTGATCTATTAATAAACTTTATTGATGTTTGCATGAAAATGAATCAATGGTTTCTTGAAGTTGATTTTAGTCCATTAAAAAAATTTAAATTAGATCTTCCTACAATGTATCCTAATAGGGAATCTAATAAAGATCAACCGATTTTAATTACATCAAATATGAGTTTGAAATATATTCGAAAGAAGGATATTAAGAATGTGGTATTTGATGGAATTAAAAATGTACCCATAACTTTTATTAAAGATTTTGGTTTAGAATTGAATATTTCTAAACCAGAAAAAATGACGATACAATATTTTGAGGGATCTATCAGAAATATGAATAAATCTTATATTCCTGAAATGATTATTTGGATTAATCAAAATACTCCAAAAGAGAAAATAAAAGTTTTATGGGAGTATGCTCAGAGTATTTCTCATATGCCAATATTTCTAAATGTTGACATTCTAAACTGCATTAATTATGGGGCTACAGAAGATGAAAATAATCTAAAGTATGCTCCATATCAACAAAAGTATCGGAAAAGAAATTATTTTAATCAAAGTCATTTCTGTGAAGTTATTAGAGTTCCAGATGAATCTTTTGATGAAGTAATTGATTTCTATGATCAAGCAATTCATAATCCTGAAGTATCTGAAATTTATATTACTTTCTATAGAACGTCTATATCTGGTAAATTGATTGATACATTAATTAAGGGAACTCATCTTGGTAAGAAAATCAATGTATATATTGAGATGACTGCCAGAGGAGATGAAGAGAATAATTTAAATCTGTTAAAAAGATTCTTAAAAGAATCTGATTTGAATTATCTTCATATCTTTAGAAAGAAGAATAAATATAAAGTTCATGCTAAGATTGGATTGGTTACCTTAAAGAATGGAAAAGTTATTGCTCATTGTGGAACTGGTAATTTCAATGAGGTAACTGCAAAGATCTATAAAGATACTCATATTATTACTGATGATAAAAAGATCATTAATGATATTATGAATACTTTTAGAGCAATTGATCACCCTAAAGGTAAAGGTAAAGTCAAGCTTAAGAAGATTCTTAGAAATGAAATACAGAAAGAGATTCAGAAAGGTCAAAATGGTAAGATTGTATTAGTTTGCAATCATATTGGTGATAGTGAAATCCTGGAATTATTGAAAGTAGCTAAAGTTCGTCATTGTGAAGTAGTACTTTTACCAAGATCTACTTTTGGATATCCTGAGAAACTCTTTGGTAAGAAAGTATTTAGAGGAGGTAGATTCTTAGAGCATGAAAGAATCTATTTCTTTGGTAAGGGAAATAATCCAAGAGTTTATTTAAGTTCTTCTGATATCTTATTTAGAAATCTTTATAAGAGAATTGAATATACTTTTAAACTTCCGGATTATGTAGACAAACATGAGTTTATGAAAGGAATTGAAAAATGGCTGCATTAAATGTACAAGTGGGGTATCCGATCGTTCCTCTATCTGAATTAGTCCCGATTAAGGAATTCCCTGATACCATTTCTACTATGACTAGATACCTGCCTAAGATTATGGTTGAGGCAGGTATTGTAGCCTCTACATCTGAAGTCAGAAGAAATCGTCCTGATCTTTGCAAGACATATCCTGATGATATGACCACTTGTGAAGAGATCAAGTGGGGCAAGAAGAGACTCTATATCGTAGTTGGTAAGAAGACTCCTATTAACTTTGAAGACTTTTGGAAGAATGATCCGAATGTGTATTCTTGGCAGTTTCATGATGGTAGTCATGAAATCTATACCAATAATAATATCTTGACAGATCATCCTCATGCCAGATCATATTGGAGTATTCCTATTGTACAGGAGCATGGTGAATATATCATTGCTTCTGGTAAGGATTATTCAATGGGAGTCTCAATATTATACTGTGGCTAAATAAAAAGAGAAGGATTAATATCCTTCTCTTTTTTGTCTATATTTTTTAACGTGATTTGACAACTGTTTAATTATTTAAAACTAATTTTATATAAGGAGGTGGATTACTATGGCATCGATTGAAGCTGATAAAAAGGAACTTGGTATTGGAACAAATGTATTCAATAAACCAGTTGAATATAAAGGAAAGAATGCATGGTTTCAACTGATTCTTAATTTGATTTTTCTTCGTCCTGGTACTTATCCATCCATGCCAACTATGGGAGTTGGAATTCAGGATTATGAATATGAGTATCTTGATGACGTAAAAGATAACATTCAAGCGGCTATTCAAGATCAGTGTAAGACATTTCTTCCTGATGTTCCTCTTGAGAGTGTCGAAATTGAATCAGTTGATTATAATGGACGAAAAATCATGTTGATTGTAATCACCCTGAATGATAATGGTGAATATGTAACCGGTGCTGTTGCATCTGAGATTACTAATAAACTAATCGACTTTGATATTTCTTGGAATTAAGAAAGGAGATAAACCCCTATGGCAAACATGAATCTTTCAGATCTTGCTAAGAAGGCTGCTGAGGCTAATGGTGAGATTGAATATTTTCAGGAACCCACAGAACGCACTGTCACAGATACTGCTAAGGCTGCACCTTCTACTCCAGTAGAGGATGATGTGCCTTCTATTTTTATTGGTTCTAATAATCCAATGACTCCTCCTGCAGGTGAATCTGTAACAACCAATACTAGTACTCCTATGGATACTCAGGTGAATCCTGCTAGAGTTGATCCTGTTCCCAAGGCAATCGTACCTGATCTTGGTGATATGGATGTCTCTACTCCTGAAGAGGCTGGTCTTTCTCAGAAGGATCTTGAAGATCTTGCTCCTCATCTTCCTCCTGAAGAGCGCTCTAAGATGGCTGCTGAAATGATGGCTGAAAAGTCTAAATATGTTAAGCAGCTTATTCTTGATGGCTTTACTCCTAAGGAAGCTGAACAGGCTGCTGAGAATCGCTTTAAGAAGGAAGCTACTAATAAGGATACTGAGTATGCTGAGAAGAATCCTGAGATTGGTGTTGTCCGTATCGACAAGACTGATACTGCAGTTGAGGATCTTAAGCTTACTGAAGAAGAGCATGAAAAGCTTGTTCCTACGAAGGCAATTAAGCTTGTCTTGGTTGAAGATGCTGATCTGAAAAATATTGAGATTGAAAATGTATCTGCTGATCATAAAGTAGATTATATTCGTAATCTTGAAGGATCTCTTTCTAAGTATAGTGTGCCTATTCCTATTTATGGGGACTATATGAGTTTCCGTGGTGCTCAGCTGATTCAGATTGCTAATCTGGAATCTAGAGATGATGATCGTCTTGAGGATGATTTGAATCGTAAAGCTTCTCTGATTTATAGTAAACTGATTGGTGGTACTCTTCTGAAGAAGTCTGATGAAAATGGTAAGAGTATTATGAACTATAATGAGTTCACTAATAAATTCTCTTATATGGACATCGATATGGCTATTTATGGTATTCTTTGTGCTTCTAATCCGGAAGAGGGTTCTACACAGCTTACTTGTAATAAGTGTAATCATAGTTTTGAGCATAAGTATAACTTCAAGCGTCTGATGACTCAGGAAGGTCTTTCTGATGAAATTAAACAACGCTATGAAGATATTCTTACTTATCGTACAAATAATACTATGCTCAGTAAGCTTCATGCTGAGAGTAATCGTGCTCGTCGTTATAAGTCTCCCTTTACCAATAATATCTATGATATTGGGATTCCTTCGATTGCACGTATGATTGATGTCTTTAAGCGCATCAATCAGGAAGACTCTATCATGGTTCATAACTCTATCTTTGCATCATTTATCAATGCTCTTTATATCTATAATCAGAATACTGGTAAGTATCTTGAGATTACTGATGGAGAAGTTGATCTGATGCTTGATACAATTTCTGATATTCCTCAGGATGATATTACAATGCTTCAGAAGCAGATTGCTACTATGAGCTATTCTCCTAGATTTATGATCAGTGGTGAATGCCCGTCTTGTGGTACTCATTATGAAATTCCTGTGAATGTGGATAATCTGCTTTTTTTCAAACAGCGCGATTTGCAGAGGGAGATCGAATGATCCAAGATCTATATGATTATATAGATCAAATCCTCTACGAATTCGATGGTCAATTATCTTTAAATGATATCTATAATATGACCTATAAGGAAATTACATATCTTAGAAAACATCGTTTGAAGATTCGAGAAGAAAGAGCTAAAAATCCAACTTTAAAAGATTTAGTTGGATAAATTATCTAATCATTGCAGGAGGTCGTAAACATGCCTGATGTAAATAAAGCATGCGGCCTTTCTGGAACTAGCCGCATAGATATCTTTCGTGATCTTGCAGTTGATGAATTGACGAATATGATCAATATGGATATCTTAGCCAGTATTTCTGCAGAGAACTATCAGAGATTTATTGATTTCTGTGAGCAGGTTACTGCAGAAAGAGAGCAAATTCTATCTGTCTCTTGTATCTTAGAGAATGACTCTCTAGAGTTCTCTATTAATTATAAAGAGTAAAATAAATAAGCCATGGGTAATCACCCATGGCTTATTTATTATTTAATTTTAATTACAGAAGTTCATTATCATCTAATAATGAATCATCTAAGTTATCATTCGCTGCATCATCTACATTGCCCATATTATCTTTGAGCTTCTTCTTTTCAATGACTTCAAGTTTAGCATTCTCAAGACGCTCCTGAGCAGCTTTCCAGTCAATAATCGGAAGATGATCGATAACAGTATCGCGAATGAATACATTTCTAACCTTCTGAGCATCAGGATCAGATCCGTCATCCTGGCCAAGATAAAGATCAGCCAAAGTCTGAGCAACTTGCTGCATAGAACCAAGATAATCAGACATATTAGCATTACTAATAACTCTAGGTCTAGGAAGACTAAATTTAAACCCTGCAATAGCTTTCTTCTTCAGGTTATCATCAAGAGAAGAATTTTGAATCAATCTCTTATAAAGTTCTGTAGTAGGCTCTTCCAGATCAGACTGGAAAGTAGCTACACGACCAGCAAACTTAATATTTGCAGTTACAAGAGACTTAGCATAATCTGCAGCATCAGTATATTCAAGAATAACTGAAGGTACACCAGTACCCATAATAGCAGTCTTCTCAAGCCAATCTTCAAGTTCAGGCTTCAAATCAACCTGCTGACCTTCCTGAGTTTCAAAGTCGACAAGTCTATCACCATTTTTAGCAGTGGGAATTTGAAGATTTCCATAAGGTGCAAACTTAGCAAAAGAAAGATTCGTACTAAGAAGATCACCAAATGTAATATTAGCTTCCTGAAGCTGACGAAGTACTCTCTGAATATGATTAGCGGAACCAACATCAATTGGACAATAAATTTATTTGTAGTCGTTACTTACAAACCATGGTCAATTCCATGTCACTCTCTTTCAAGACGTGATTAGACTATTTCTTCATCCAGTAAAACTGGAGCTGTATTTTTCGAATCCACTTGGATCCTACTCTCCCACAAGGAGATAGTCGTTGAACGTCTACCATAGAAATATCTTTAGGTAGTTCGCTGCAAGAACAGACATTGCTACAAGCCTTAGGACTTATGATAAGGATGTTGACTTATCATAAGCTTTTATTTCACCATAGCTCATCCTCACGTTATTTCTACTTTCGTACCTTCATATAATCTTTTCAAATTATATTGTGGTGTGAGGCTTTAGTCATTACCTGCAATTAACCCAGTAACATGCACTCATTACTAAGTACATGGGGCCTAACCTTTCGGTTACCCTTTCGCACAAATGCGAGTGTTCTATTTCCGCTCTTATTCATATAGAGAAGTAACTTACTGATCAAAAGATCCAGTAAGAGACGTGCAGGGAATAATGCATCGGCAAGAATAGATTCACCAAAGCCCTCTTCATTCTCATTCACAATAAAAGGAATAATATGATGAGCAGGAATAAACTGAATATTCAGATTATTATTGATCATTCCATTGGCTACAATACAATCTGCAATCAGTCTTTTAAAGTCCTGATTATTATTGACAAATCTATTACTGAAGTTAGAAAGAATACCATCAGAAATGACATCAGTAATCATTCTTACAGCAGATTCTCTCTTATTATCATTCATATTAATATTAGCAAATAGATTGACAGATCCAATCAGCATATTATCAGTATCATTCATATTACGCATCTTCTTAGATGCAGTCATATCATGTACATGGAAATACCCAACGATCTGATTATATACCTTAACAGGTACAATTCTACTTGCATCAATGTACTTAATATAAGTACCAACTGTATTAAACTTACTACCCTTAGCATTTGGATCCATAGTACCATCAGAAGTTCTATTGATATCTTCATTCAGAGCACCAATTCCACCAAATGCAGTTGCATATCCAGAAAGATCCTGCATATACATATCATCATACTTCTCAAGTGCAGCAATCGATTCAATTGCCTCATCCAAAAAGGGACTTTCATTGGTAGTAATAGAAAGACCTCCGGCTTCTAAGTTACTCTTAAAAGCATCGAGTTCTTTCTTATCAAAAATCTCAGAGGCTTTAAAATTCTCCATAATAGTATCAATACTCACAGCTTCTTTCACTGGAGCTAAGATAGTATTATTATCAAGATTAAAACCACTATTTTTACCAACACCAGTTGCTTTACGCTGAGTCTGAGTATTATTCACAATGATACCATTCTTAATAACCCCAGCCTTCAAAAGTCTATCATACTCCTGGAAGAGTTCCTTATAAGGAGGACAATAAACATAGTGAGTGCCAGCAATCAATGTCTTCTTATAGACAACGTTTCGAAGTTTCTTCAGAAGTTTCTCTTCAGTTTCAATTCGTTCAATTTCTGAAGTCACTCGAGCTTTTTCTTCTGGACTCAATGCATCATTCAATACAAGATTTCGTGTAATGGTAGTTGTCATATCATCAGATCCAACAATTGCATCCAATGTAGTCTTGACAGCCTCACCAATTGCAGGAATAAACTTTGTAATGAACTTTAAGTCAGCAAGTTCGATGTAACGGTTTTTATATTGCTCCTGGAAATAACCAAAGATATTAGAAAGATCCTTGGTAAATACTTCCGAGGGATCAACATCACCCAATGTATTACGTGACTGATGACTAACTTTATTACTAGTCATCGTGGTAACAAAGTCAATGATACTACCCTGGGAGACACCTTGAGCAAGTGTTAATTCACTATCAATAATCTCCTGAATACGGCGATCTTTGGCATTCAATACCTCACGTTCATTGAAACTAGTATCAATGGTAGTTAGTAATCTATGTGCGACCTTATCTAAGGCATTCACTTTCTTATTAGCAAGTGCAGCCTTATCAGGGTCAATATTCTTACCAGCCATCCATAAATCACCTACTTTCTAGAGGTTTCGTTAGATAAATATTACGAGTTTGTTGACCGAAATAAAGAAAATTGAGCTAAAAAGTCTTAAATTTTACCCGTATATTATTATATTAGAAAGGAGGTGAAGAATTATGGCTGTAATTACTGATCCTAATATATTGAAAATTCTTGAGAAAGAATCTGAAGATAGAATATATCATATTTATAATAAGATTATGACCACAGAATATCCAACGGATCTAAGATTCCTCGATTTGAGTGGTAAGGATTTTGGATATATTCATGTAGATAGTTACTGTGGTAAAGATGAATATGGTGTGAAATACTTTCATTGTACTTGTAATTATTGTGGATTTCCTACTATTATGACTCCAGCTTCACTGAATACTAAAAGTGATATTAAAACTTGTGGTTGCTATAAATACCATCATGGTGATACATATGATAGATTAAATAAAATTTATTTTGGAATGCTCCGTAGATGTTATAATAAAGACTCTGATGAATATTATAGATATGGTGGCAGAGGGATTAAAGTTTGTGATGAATGGCTTGGCCCAGATGGATATCACAATTTTAAGAAATTTGCTCTTAGTACTGGGTATAATGAAGATCTTACATTAGATCGAATTGATAATGATGGAAATTATTGCCCTGAAAATTGTAGATGGGCAGATGATAAACTTCAATCTAATAATAAGAATAATTGTCGATACTTACTATGGCATGAGTATGTATTTACAATTGCAATTTGGGTTGAAATTTGTGGTATACCTAGAAATACATTTATTCATCGTTTAGAGCGTGGATGGTCTATAGACGAAGCTTTAAGAACTCCTAGTGGAGCTTGGTATAAACGTGGTGAAGATATGTTCGATTTAGTAATCGATCCTAAGTATGATAAATACAATAAGTATGAAGAATTCAAGGCTAAAGGCATTCTTGAAACTTGTACTTATCCTTAATATACAATTAAAAGAGAAGGAACCGAAGTTCCTTCTCTTTTTTATATGAACTAATTAGTTCATCTGATGCATGCCGCCCTCTTCAGTACCATAGTCCATTGTGTACGCCGAGGTATAGCCCTTGCCCTTAACAGTGACATGAGGATCAAAGTCAAGGTAGTTATAGTTAACAGCAGAGTTAGCAATGTACCATGCGCCAATGTTATTGATGGCAGGGGATTCATATTTAGCACACTTCATTTCCATATCAATCTGAGCATTATCACGGTTACCCTTCTCATAGTTAAGATGGTTCTTAGGAACACGAGTCGGGAACATATGAGCAAACATGCAGCAGTACTCAATGTTAATAGCGGTAGGATCCATATTAACATAGAACATTTCTGCAGTATGGTTACGCTCGGAATAATAGTCGGCACCCTTCTCAGCAATGACACCATGATAGTGTGCAATACCAGAGCGAGGATCACGAACACCAGTTACCCAAGTGTCAAGATACTCACGAACAGGAGAACCAGAAAGCTCGTAAAGCTGAATTGTAATAGACTCAGTCTCATCACGAGCAAGAGAAACCGTGGAGAAACGCTGACCAGCGAAACCACCTTCGAAATCAGTGAAGTCGACAGAGATGTCAGAAAGTCCATCGATCGAAGTGTATGCTGACTCCAGATAAGTCTTGAATCTACGAGTCATATCAGGATAACGCTCCAGCATGAATGCAGGAGGCTTATGCAAGAAAATTCTCGAGACACCACGGATATAAGGAGTAAACTGATCAAGGTTCTGATGAGTAACATCAATACCACCAAGGAAGTATCCGAACTTGTCGAAGCTCTTGGTGTTGGACTTAATATTACTCTGAATAGTAATAGGAGCACCCATAGTTCTTTACCTCCTTTTCTTAAGATTCAGTAGTGGAGCGGTTAACATCAATCTCGATAATAGTAATCTTAACGAGATCCTTGTGAACGAGCTCAACATACAGGTGCAGGATATTGCGCTCGGCTTCCCAGGAGTTCTTATCAAAGTAAGCATTGATAGAACGGACCTGAGCATCACGATAACGAGCAGCAATAACTTCAACGTCAGTGTTGAAACGTGCAATATCGGTGGGTTCAGAGAAATCATACTCATAAGAAGCGCAGAGACGCTCGCAGTCACGCTTGATATCAAGGAGAATGAGAGTATTATTCTGCTCAGAGAGATTGGTCTGCTTCACCTGCTTAGTATCCTGCATTGCACGAACAACAACCTGATTGGCATTGTACTTGGCAAAGTTGATGTGAGCCTCAGCAAGCTCATCCATGAGATTACTATCAAGATCCTCATCAAAGACGGGATAGACAGAATCACGGACATAACCATCAATGATACCAAAGGTATTACCAGCGAGAGGACGATGCTTACCATTCCATTCCTGGATATGCGCAGGATAACGACCAGACAGCCAGTAAGTAGAAGTAACCGTAACAGCCTTCGAGGTGAAGGGATCACGGACCTTCATGCAATAAGGCTCAATTGTAATGACACGGTTGCTAACCGAGCTACCAAACGTCTCATCAACGTAAGCCTTGACAGAAGCCTTCGTAGTGATGCCAGTACCACAGTCGAGCATAGCCATGCAGTCACCACGCTTAACAGCAAGGTTAGCAATAGCAAGCTTAACATCTTTGGAGAAGTTAGCATCCATAATGAAGGTAGTCGGGAAACGGTTCTTGGACTTAATCTGAGGATCCAGAGTGCCATTATAAGCATTCAGATACAGATTATTGAGAACTTTAGCACGATTCTCAGGATCGGCATCAGCAGCAAGAGAACCATCAGAACCACCGAGCAGAGCAACACCCTCAGTAGAGGAGACAGCGATAGCGGTCTCGCCAGCACCAGCAGGAGAAGCAGCAGCATCGGGAACAATGGTCAGATTGGGAAGTGCAGTACGAGTGTTCTTATCGAGACCGAAGAACGGATCGAATTCAACACAAGACAGAGTGCATGCAGGATTAGCGATCATGTAGGCATCATACAGAGCCTTGAAGCCAGCATCAAAGCTAGCAATCTTAACCTGAGTAGAGCCAGAGATCGAATCATTGATAACGTCCTCAGCAAAGAGAGAAACGTTAGAATACGTAGCCTCAGAATTGAAGACAACATTGAACTGCTCCTTCTGGATCATACCATTGGAACTATCATAGACACCAAAGAAATAGTTCTTGAAGTCATTATCCTTATCCGAAGTACGGTCAGAAGTGATACGGAAACGAAGATTCTTTCCGTAAATACCCTTGCCCTGGCAGCCAACAGTAAGAAGCTTGACAGAGGTAAAGCCCTCTTCATCCGGATCGCCGCTAACAGTGCAGCAGACATCAAGATCATCAAGCGTTGCAAGCTCCTTGTTGGAAGACTTGGCATAGTACATGACCTTCAAATTCTTAGTAGTTTTACCTTCATTATCAGCTTCAGACTCTTCAATCTTATACTTGGCAATAAGGGTAACATTAGAATACGAAGCATCATCGGGAGTAACACGCATGCAATGGAGGGTGCAAGCACCAGACATAGCAGCATTATAGGCATTCAGCAAGGGCTGGCCATAGAGAGAGAAAGGACCAATGCCATACTCATTGACGAAGCCCTGAGAGCCTTCCTCAATGGTAAGGACTTTATTATCGCGGCCCTTAGGAGACGCGAACACGCACAGCAAAGCAGTAACTTCGCTACTGATATTAGAATAAGTAGTTCTAACTTCAGTATTGTCGTTAATCTGAACATGCTGATGCGGATACACGTGCTCAGGAATAATCTGATACGGTACAGGCATTACGATATACCTCCTTATTAGATTCAATGTAGATTATAATCAAATATTTTATTACTTTGTTTGATTTTACACCTATATTACATGGTAATAATCTGCTCAATAGGTGACTTTTTCTGCTTTACACCAGACTTCGTCATATTAATTGAAGAGGTCAATTTCTCAGTCATTCGCTCAAAAGAAAGAGCTGACATAACGGAAGAATAAGCAGATACAGCATTCATACTCATAGCCTGATAAGATCTGGGATCTACCTTAGGATTAGCACCAATGACTTTAGAAAATTGCCTTGAAGGGTCTTTCGGATCTCGATACATCTCACCAACAATAGCCTGAAGAATGACTGCAGGAGCATTCGGACTCATACCATTGATAGCATAGTTTTCCATCCATGCCTGGTATACTTCATCATAAGAAAGACTATCAGGAATCTTACCAGAAGAAAGAAGTCTCATAAACATTTCACAATTCTGAGATGATTTACGAGAAGTTGCTTCCATTAAGACATCACCATGCTCAAATTTAAGAACACGATACTTATCAGCTTTTCCATTAATCATCAAATCTACGCCTTTGACACTATCAGTAGGATGAGATTCAATGAGATTTGGATAAACCAAAGTACTGATCTTAACAGAATCTCTAGGAGCATTGGGATCTTTAAAGAACCTCATATAGCAAATACCAATGGTAACGAATCCTTCACCATATTCATATGCCACACTAGAAGGTTTTGGATCTCCAGTAGGTGTATCAATAATAGCTTCAGGAATATACATTTCTGCATAAGGTGCATTAATGTAAATATACTTACCATCATTTAGTAATTCACCAGCCATAGTAATCTCCTTTCTATAAAGACTTAGGATAAGTATTAATCAAATGTTAATCAGCATAAATTAATGATGAGAGTGAAATGCATCACTCTCATCATTTTATTTTTTATTCAGTTACTTCTGCATCAATGACAGTACCATTGGCTACAGGAGTATCATCGACTACCTCAGCTTCAACATGCTCAGTGGGCACAGTTTCAGAAGGTTCAACCATTTCAGCAGTCTGAGATTCTTCTTCCTTCTTCTCTTCTTCCTTAACAGGCTCAACCCAATTCATTAGAGCATCATACTGAGCCATAATCTGAGAATTGATATTAACCTTACGCTTTCTCAGATAATCAGTAATCATATCAAGATCAGGATAGAAAGTATTTGCAATACTAGCAAGATAAGAATCATAATGCATATCAAGATCCCAGATACCCTTACGAATATCAGCAACGTTCAAAACGAGTACCTTAACCCAAGCATCACCACTATTCTTACCCTCAGAAGAGCAAATATAATTCAGGAAATAAAGCAGAGTCAGCACTTCATAGCGATCGCCATCAAAGCAATCATCCATGGCATTGATAAAAGAATTCAGAGTTCTAGTAGCAAAACCATTATTGAGCTTAGAAGCGAAGTTAGAGAATGTACCTTCAAAAGCTTTAGCAAGATTCTTCAGGTGAGTCTTATTAGCAGCAAAGAGATGAAGTTTCTTAGCAAGGAAATCAAGATTCGTACGATTCTCAAAAGCTTCCTTAAGAACCTTAAGACCCTTCATCTTATGCTCATAATTAATATCAGTCTCACTCATATTACGAATCTTCTTATCAATAATACGAAGGAAATCTTCCGTCATATACTGAGTAGAAGCAGCCTTTTCAGAGAAAGTATCAATATGGGCATTGATCTTAGTAATCATCTCTTCAAGCTTCGGCTGATATGCTTCATAAAGCTTATTGAAGTCTTCGGCAGATTCATTATAGCCATATTCATCAAGATAGTTTGCAGTAAGGATCTGCTTATCAACATTGGTACCAGCCATCTTACGATCCATCAAAGTAGGCTCCTTACCAGGAGTAACAAAGTCAAAGTTCTCACGAAGATCATCAACAGCCTTTACCATAGTATGACAAGACTCAAGGCGATTCAATTCTCTAGTAATAGAGTTTTTCAAAGAAATAGACTCAAGCATACTCATGGTACCAATCTTTTCCATATATGTATCAAGACTACTCATATCATAGTCTTTATAAATAATATTATCATTTGCAGTCTCAGTAAGAATATCAGTAGTAGCCTCATCGGGACTAGTCTTCAAAATTTCTTCATTCATCTTATCTTTTAACTCCTTTACTTTATCACCTGCACACTGCATAGTAATCATATTATGCTGCTTAGCAGGAATTTTACTAAGATAATCTGCATCAAAACCAGAACTATTACCACCATTGGCTTTGGCTTGCTTTGCCATAACCTCAAGTCTCTTCTGATCTTGTGGACTCAGTTTCAAAGTTTCCCCTTCTTTCTGAGGCCTATGTACAGTCATCTTACTGAGATCTTTTGTGATAGTCTTATCACGAGATTCCGATTCATTATCGGTGGCAGGTTCATATGAATTGCATACAAAATCACCGAAAGTAAATCGAAACTTTCTATTCTTATTAATAGACATTAGGTATTCTCCTCCATCTATTTAGTTATTCTTCACTAGTGGTCGGAAGTTTGAACTTATCCTGAATCTCACCATTCTTAATAGCAAAGATAATCTCAAAGCCAATATGAGAACGGAGATTCAAGTTATTCTTATAGATATCTGCAATCATTCTTAAAAACTCATCAGAAATGTTCTCTTCCTCAAGAAGCTTTCGAATAACTTGTGCAGGAAGATTACTCTGGAGACAATAAGAAAGCGCAGTATCTGCATCAATCTTAGTAAAGATATAATCAGTGATATCATATACATTAGATGCAATAATAGTCATTTCTGAAGAAAGATCCTTCTTAAAATAACTAGTAATAGCATCCTTCTTTTGATCGAGATCAGCAAATTCATGACTAAGAGTCTCACTATTTGCATTAATATAGTTCTTAAGGATTTCAAGCACATTATTATAAAAATCAATGATAAAGAAAGTATAAAGAGCTTTCGTAATACCAGGAAGATTATGAGATTCATCCATAATAGAATCAACCTCAATGTCAGTATTAAATTCATCATTGATATAATTGATAATATGAGCACAGATCTGAGTAAACTGATCAATTACAATTGCTACATCATCCTGAGGAAGAGATTCATCTTCAAGCACATCAGTGTAATCCTGATACAGCTCAGTAAAATGATCAATCTTAGGAGAAGTATAATCTTCATCCTCATTAGCAATCTGCTCATAGAAAATAGTAGTATTAGAATCTACATCAAGAAGTTCATGAAGATCTTCTAATTTACCATACATATCCATATTATAATCACATCCTATCTCAAATGATTATTTTATCAAACTATTAATAGGATGTACCAATTAAAATTAAAAAGAAATCAAGGAGACTATTAAATCTCCTTGATTTCATTATATCTTAGAAGTCGACAATATCTTCAATATTGACAGTTCCTTGACCATATGAATCATTAATATCCATTAAACCAGAATCAAACTGAGCCCAATAAGCGTCATCCTGAGGAGCAGCAGTTTGATTATAAACTTCATTTCCATCTGCTCTAGGATCATTCGCTCTGGTAATTGCCATAGCTTTCTGAATTTCTCTATTAGCTTGAGTAATATCATCAAGTTCAGTTTTCTGATTAAAGAAGGGCAAAAGAACATCTTGCATATTCTGAGGAAGAGCAGAATACATTTCTTTCATCTTCTTAATAGCGCCTTCAGGAGTAAGCTTGCCTTCTATAGAATAATCATCAGAATCATCTGAAGCTCCTCTATGAATACCATACTCTTCAAGTTTTTCAGGAGTAAGATTCCTATAGAGATACTGCCCAAATAAGAAGCTCATAACATTATCATCATGGTTACCTATGGCGGCCTCAACCCTACCCGAGCCAGGTTTACGAATAAGACCTGCAATATCTTCTACAAGATATTTAGTACAAAGAATCTCCTTATGTTCTTCTACTAGCATCTCAAGAATACCATAAAAGTAATCACGGTTACTCTTACTAGTAGTAAGACCATAAGCTCTGCGTTCAGATGCTGCTTGTTTCAGTCTACCATGAGCATCTACAGATTCTGAAATTTCTTTCATAATTTTATTGTCATCATAGTATAATTGATATCTATACTTAGAGTTCATGAATAGATTAATTAATTCACGACCACGGTTAGATTCAATAATAATCATACACTTAGGGCAGTATCTATCCATAAATCGACACAGCATATCAAAAAGCTCTGGCTGAGAGACGTAAGGGGATCTAAACTCTACTACTGGCTTAAGAGAATATGGATTAATAATGGTAACTGCATTATTATCCGTGCCAAGGCCTTCTGCAGGGTCTACACAGAGCATATATGGAGTACTATATTTAAGTTTTTCATAAATAAGAAATGGGCAAAGATTCTTACTAATGTCAATCTGATCAATTGGTTCCTGTACATGATTAATAAGATAAAGAATATCACTACGTTTGAAAGGAGACAGATTAGAACCATGAACTCGCTTTAAATCAATCTCACGCATAATAACTTCTTCATTAAATGAAACAAGACCACACTGAGTTTCATACCATGACATAGGAAGTTTAAGCTGTTGCCAAGAATGTTCTATAAAAATTATTCTGTTGTAGCTTGGACTATTTACAACAGATTTAATTTTATCAATAGGATCATCAAGCATAGAATCTTTCCATTTAAGCATATGTGAAATATATTCAGTAGCATCTGCACCAGATCGTGTATCAAGGTCGCCTGGCGTTGAGGTCAATACACGACATGCCATACCGTTATTAGCAATAGCATTTTTAGATGCAGTAGAATATGCAAATGATGCAGCATTCATTATTTCTATCTGATAATTAATGAAGTCAAATTCATCGAAATATTGGAGTGCAGCAGTAGCACCTCGACCAAGTTTCATTGCAGTCTCTTTTGAAGTTGCACGACCCATTGTTGTAATAGTATTTTGTGTTACAGGATTCTTAACAGATTTTGTATTCTCAACACCCTTGTCAATTTTCCCACCTTCAAGCTCAATAGTTCTCATCTGAAGATAACCAGGTAGCATATCTCTTTGGCATTTAAGGCGATAAAGATTCATATTAGCCTGATCTTGATCTTTATTAAAAAATAACATCTGAGAAGAAAGAGTACCAAAATTATATGCATACAGAAACTTAGCTACAGCATCTTGAGTCTTACCTTGCTGACGTGGTTTAGATTGATAATGATCAATATTATTTAGAAAACAATACCATGCAGCAACATTGTTTCGATCGATTCTATACTTAACACCACCACCAATTTCAATTGGAAGGCCATCTACAGGTATATGAAGTACTTCTCTAAGAAAGTACCAAGGATTTACTAAACATTCAAGAAATACCTTAAGTTGATAATCTTTAGGCAGACCAGGAGCATAAGGATCAATAAGTTGCAAATCTGAATCATATAAAATAAGAAAGAATTTATTATTCTTCACACCAAGTTTCTTAAGATCTTTATATAAATTGATAAAAGATCTATTTTTAGTTTTAAAATCATATATAGGTTTCTTTTTCTTTAAATAATCAGCGGCCTGATTAGTAAAAGATTTATAAATACCAATATCTTCATCAGTGACAGTTGAATTATCAACTGACATTTGTTTTTGGTTAATTACATCATTTTTATATATATTAGGCTGAACTTCAGCATTCATAATCATACCCATGATTATATACCTCCTTATTAGAGATTTCTTATTACATTCAAGTTCAAAAAGAAAGAAAATTAGAGAGATAGATCATTCTATCTCTCTAATTAATTTATACAATAGAAGTTGCTCCCTCAGGAGCTTTCTTAACACGTTCAAAAGCTTTCTTAGCTTCAACTGCATCATACTTCTGAATATTATCTCCCTGAATCATCAAGCAGGCATTACTAATACCTTTTAGCGTATCAGGACGATATAAAGATGCATCTTTTTCCATATCCTTACCCTGAGAAAGAATTTCTGCTACGAATCTACTACAAAACCACTTCTTCTCAGTAGTAGATTTCATATTAAAGAAAATTCTTACCAATCCAGGGAAGTCATACTTCAATTTGTCTTTATTCTTAACAAAATAACTCAGACGTTCCTGCATCTTTTCATAGTTTTCTTTATTAACGAAAGTTACATATACAGAGTAACTACAAGGAGTATTACCCCAAAGATGACTATTCGGTTTATCAATCAAGAAACCAAGTTCTCTCCCCTTAGCATCAAGTTTCTTAGTTCCGAATGAATATAATGGATCTAAAGTCGGAGTGAAAGAAATTGATGCATGAGAGAACTGATCACCAGTTGCACCAGTAATAATCTTACTCAGAGGAGTATGTCCTAAGGTTAATAAGACGAAAACAGGATATTTACATTCAGATGAATATCCAGCAGCTTCTAATGCAAAATCGCTCTCGCTACCAAATGTAGATTTAACTAGTTCTCCTAATTTATCTAAGCACTCAGTAGCTGAGCATACACTTAGATAGGGTTTTCGAGAAGAGAATCAAGAATCGATTCAAGAGAGCACTCTTCAGATTCCTCATCATCCTCTTCGGTAATTGCATGAACATGAACGCTATCATCCTTGCCAGGATTGTCAGCTTCAACACCAACTGGAGTTGCATCCTCAGAGTTAGCAAGAGTACCAGCAGCACCAGTCTCAGAGGTATTGCATTCCTCAGCAGTGGGGTCATGATCAATCTCAGGCTTATTGTTCTCTTCAATGAAAGAATTAATCAAATCTTCAAGAGCCTTCTCATCTTCACCGATTTTATGCTCATCACCATCAGGAGTCGGATCAGCAAGATTCTCAGGAATACTTGCATCACCAGTCTCATGAGTGAGCTTATCAGCATCATCGGGCATAGCACCAGAATTCTTAGGAATTGAGGATTCACCAGTATCAGCAACCTTAGTGGCCTTAGCCTTCTCGATATCACAAGTGGTATCTTCAGTAGCAATGGCGGCAATGATTGCTTCAAGAGCCTTCTCATCTTCACCGATCTCATGCTCATCACCATCAGGAGTCGGATTCTTTAAATTCTTAGGAATAGAAGATTCACCGGTATCAGCTTTCTTAGTAACCTTGGCCTCATCACCAGGAAGTTCTTGAGCATCATCACACTCCAAAGCATCGATCATTTCGATCAATGCCTCTTCAGAGATAATCTCATCTTCACCTTCGGGATCCATATCAAGATCACCAAGATCATCATCTTCATCAAGTTCATTAGCTGCGGTATCAATGCCAAGTTCAGTCATAGTAGCTTCAAGAGCTTCTTTTGCCTTTTGAAGATCTTCGATCATATCCTTATCGATATCATCATCAGAATCGTCAATATCATCTTCCTCATCATCGATATCATCATCGCCATTCAGAATAGCAGCAATATCAGCAGGGCTAAGCTTAACGTCGATTGCTTTTTCAAGAGCTGTCTCGAAATCAGATTCGAGAATAAACTCCATTTCATCGTTATTTTCAGCAAGAGGATTCTTAAGGGAATCCTTCAGGCCATCTAACAGACTCATTTTCACAATCTCCTTTCATATAAAATGAAATAAAGTGGTTATTTATTTAATGAATTATGTTTGTGTTTTTCACTTTAAAGCTCAAAACTCTTATCTTTCGAGAAATATTGCTGGTAAAGTTGACCAAGAATATAAATAATCATTGGTAAGAAATGATAGTTATGAAGATCTTCCTCAAGATGATTAATGATCTCTTTTCTATCATATTCCATTGGAATATTATTCAGATAATTAAAAATGATCAATTCACAATAGTCATTGGTTTCAAGTTTACCATCTAAAATAGACTTAATAAAACTAAAATTAAAATATCCAGATTTACAAGTCCATGTAGGAATCCATTTATCAGTACCATAAATACTATACCAAGGGATATTATAAGCTTCCTTAGGATCTGCAAGATCGATATTATCAACATAAAGACCATCGATTTCTTCTTTATAAGCTGGATCATTAGGATCTCCATGTTTAATCAATCTACCAGTTTCTGCATCATATTCATAAGAAGAATCAGATCCTTCGATAAGATTCTTACTCATAATAAGATTTGCAGTCATACTAGCATATCCACTAAAAGCAAATGTAGAAAATCTCTTATCGTTCAAAGTATAATATACATAAGGATACATACATAGAAGTTCAGTAGATCTCTTTAATACAGCATCATAGAGACTCTTAGAGAAAACCATCGGGAACTTCATATCCATTAAGTTATTAATAGTAAGAATGATTGTATCTTCCACATTTTCATCATAATAAATATGAGATTTATTAATGAATGCTTCCAAATAAGGATCACAAATCCAAAGAGGAATTCCAGCTTGACTACCCATTTGGCAAGTAAATGTATTTAGATCAGGCTTATAAAATGCTGCTTTGTACCAATCTCTTAGCTTATAATAAAGATCTACAATATTATTTAGATAAGAAATATCTTTAGTTTTAACAAAACATCTATCCTGAGTACCGATATTATCAAATACTGTCTGATATTCATCCACAATATTAGTAGAGAGTCTTTTAGCTTCCAGATCAGTACCGATATCTTTAATATCACAGTCAATGGTATAGAAATCATTTGATTGAATTGTATTATATCTAAAAGCATTTACTCTAAAAAGGTATTGCTTAATACCTGGAAAGTCAAGTAAAAAATAATCTCCAGGTGTAGGTTTGATTGTATTAGGAAGAATGGTAATATCATTCAGATCCATTTCAACATCATATCCAGTTTCATCCCATACAATATCTGGTTTAATCTCAGGAATATTGTATAATGGAAACTGAAGAATTTTATTAAATTTGATTGGAGATCTAGGACCAAGTTCTACCTCAATACCACCAGTACCTACATCAGTTCTGGTTAGAGTATTACAGATGTGATAATAAGTTACAAAAATAGGATTCTTGTCAAGAAATTTACTATATTGACCAATCTTATTTTGACTATAAATATCAATATTTTGATTGATAAATTTAGACTTCTCAACACTCTGAATTCTAGCCATTTTATTAATTCACCACCTATATAGGCATAATATATGCCTAGAATTATCGCATTCTATGGAGTCAATAATTATTTTCATAGGTACTTAGAAAATTCTACGTAATATTACTCATAAAAGACTCCAAATCATGCTTATTCTTAGTAAATGTATTAAGCTGGTGTTCCTAAAATATCGATTATTTTATAAAAAAAGAGAAGGATATTAAATCCTTCTCTTTTAAAGTTTATGCATTAAGAATTCTTCTCAGCTCATCAACATAATGATTAGTTTGTGTAGTCCAATTTCTGATGAGTACATTAGTACTGGACTCGAGCTTCTCTAAAGTATCAACCCTATCTTCAAAACTCATATCCAGATTAGTCATCAGAGCATTGATCTGGCCATAAATCAAATCCATACTTGCAAAGAACTGAGTATCAGCAGCTTCCCACTGCTTCTGAATTTTGATCATTGCACCACGCTTGATTAAGTCAACATGTTGAATACTTATAAAGATTCTTTTCTGGACTTCTTTTGTACTATTCCACTGAGCGATAAGAGTATCATGGCTAACCATAATTTTATCTCCTAAATTTCATTAAAGATATAATAAGATTCATCGTAATATGTATCTTATTATTCAATATAATAATATATGATTGAAATTTAAGACTTTACGGTAAAAAAATAAGAGAGACGAGAATTTAATCTCGTCTCTCTTAAATGAGAATTTAGAACTCCAGTTCAACACCATGAACGGTGAGACCAGCACGAGCAGCCACAATCTTAGCAGCAGAGATATCAATCTCTTCCTCAGTACTATTAACCAGAGTAATCTCTTTATCGCCAGCAGCTTCAATAGCAGCAGCAAGAGTGGGATATGCAGTCGTATCAACAACTGCAACAGCATCAGAACCAACACGGATAGGAACTTTGATCTCTTTACCATCTACAGTAACCTTAGGAGAAGACTCAAAGCTCATCGGCATATCATTGGCACCGAAATAAGCAACAATGGGCTCAGAACCAGGCTGGCTCATTTTGTTATTAGAGGTGACAACTTTCAAATTACCGAAAGTAGTCGTCTTCTTACCATAAGGCTGGAAGAGCATAAAGTTCGACCACTCCAATTCCTCAGGAGTAGTATCAGTTACCATGAGTTCATTACCCTGTGCAACAATCGAGCACATGGGGGCTTCCTTAATACCAACACGAATGGAATGACGGCAATCTGCAAAATAATTGTTATTCAAATAAATTGCAGAGCCTTCTTCAGCACCATAAATGTTGATAGTATTATGAGTGCAGCAATCACTAGCAAACCAGTTGTTAGAGATAGAGGAGCTGGACTTCAGCTTAGCATTCATCTCGAAAAGGTTATAAACCTGACCATTTGTACCAGGGTTATTACCAAAGAACGAGTAAAGGACTGCAAGCTTGACAGGGATATCACCGAGAATCTTCAGCCAATAATTCTTGGGATTATCCTCGGCATTCAATTTATATACTCGACAGTTCTTGATCACGACAGAATTAGCGTTCTTAATCTCAACATAGCCATTCTTCGTGAAGTCCAGGCCATTGAGTACGATATCCTTGCCAGCGGCATCGATAACCATCTTTTCAGTGATTTTCGTAGATACAGTACTCATGGCTTAGACCTCCTGATTGAAGTTCTGTGCCTTATCGGCATTGGTACCATTGAGAGTGACGCTCTTGTCGAGAGTCAGACTGTCCGTAACATTACCGCCAGCAATGTTAAGCGTTGCACCATCGGCGGCATTAGTTACGGCACCAGCAGCTTCGGTGCTACTAGTTGTGGTGCCACTTAAGGGTTTCTCTTGAGAGTCTCAGGAGAATGCATATCGCGATTCTTAATCTTCATGACACCCTGAACAGGCAGGATCTCGAAGGTAAGAGTACGCTGAGTAGCAAGAATGTTGGGAGTCAGCTGATAGACCGGATTACGATAGTTACGGTCGATCATGACATTGTACTTATAATGCTTGTAGGTGATGAGCTCGTTGGTCAGAGGAATGACCAGGAAACGAATGCCATCATCCTCGTTCATGCGCATCGTAGTGACGACATGGACGCGATCCTGAGCAGAAGTGTAGATACCGAACTGGTAGCTCAGCTTAACACCAGAAATCTGAGTGTCATCAGAGAAAACCCAGTTAATACCATCCTGCAAGAAACGGATCAGGTTGGGGTGAGCAACGGCAACGATCATAACGTTGGTGGAGCGCAGCTTAGTCTTGAGCTGAGCAATCGTACGCTCGAACCACTCACGGGAATCCTTCATCCAGTCGGTCAGACGGCCAGCGAAGGTATCAAAGGCCAGAGCATCAAACTCGGACTCAGTGATCATGATGTTGTCAACAAGCTCATTGTACTTAACGAAGTTAGCAAGACCATCCTTCTGAGCCTGGAAGCTCTGCTTCAGGAACATATTGATCTCAGCATCCTCGAAGTTAGCGAGAGTAGCACCCATGACATTGATGTTATCAGCAATGATATCAATGTTCTGAAGAGCCAGAGCATCAGCAGCATCCTCGATGGTAACAGCAGTATTCAGACGCGGGCCAGACTCAGGCATGACCTTCTGGATGTGCTCAACACGACGCTCAACGCTCAGAGAACGCTGATTGAAGCGGTTAGCAGTCTTACCACGAAGGACAACATGAGTGACAGCACCAGTAGTGCTCATCAGGGAGACGGCACCCTTCTTGAAGTCAACGCGACCGATAAGCTCATCACTAATGGTCTCGGTGACATCACCAGTGGTATCGTCGATGACCTTATACTCGACCTTACCATTGACAAAGTTGTGAGTGGTAATATCGATAGTCATGTTCATAGCAACCTTATGATCGGCACCAGCAGAATCCTTAACAGTAGCAGCAACAACAGAGAGGCCCGGAGTGAGCTCAACAATGTGGTCACCAGCAATAACGCCAGGAATATAGGTAGGATCAATCAGGTTGAGGTTCTTGAGGAGATCGATAGCAATGGGCTCTTCCTTGATGTTGAGACCAGTAGCCTCATCAAGAAGCTTCTTGGTGATCTCATCGTCATACAGGGCCTCGGGCAGCGGATACTCGTTACCCTCGGAGTCCTTAGCATAACGACGCTCAAAACCAATATTGATAACGGGGGTCTTGGGAATCTCAGTCATGAGGACATCCTTGAAGACGCAGTCAATCCACTGCTTCTTAAGGAAGAACGGGTTATAAGCAACAATGGGAGCATAACCAGTCATGATAGACTCAGTAGCAATGCTATTGAGAGTGTTATCAAGAAGCTGCTCAACACAGTTGACATAAGAACCATAGAACGGATCCTTAGAAGCAACAGAGTTGGTCATCAGGACGGAGTCAGACATAGATTCCGTAGCAGTGCCAATGAAAGCCTGCTTAGCGGAAGGAGTAGCAATAACGCTGGGAAGATCATTGATCAGGTTAATACCCTGAGCCTGATAAGATTCAAACACGCCCTTGACTTCGGACTTAAAGCCGACATCACCATCAGAGTGCTGGATCTTACCGACGATCTCGGTATTATCCATACCATTGTAGTTAATCATGGTACAAATTACCTCCTTTAAAGAATGAGATATTGAATATAATTAAAATTATCATTTTAAATTTTACATTATTGTTAATTCTCTAAAATATATGGCAATAATTATAGAAATTGTTAAATACCATAAACTCTAGGGAATTAATAGAAGGTTATTTAGCGTTTATTCTTAAACCTTCTCATCCTAACTTTTTTATTAGGATTATTAGAAAAATGTTCCTCAAGCATATCACATGAAAGATCATAAATACGCTTAGCAGTAACATATTTAGCTACCAAAGTTTCATAAGGAGTAGACTCCATTTCTTCGGTAAGAGTTTTATAGAGTACATCCTTAAGACCATAAAGATTATGAATTACTGAATTACAAACTCTAAGAGCTTCTTGATCCTCAGTAGCACCAAGAGAAGCTTCCAGGTTTGAGATATTATATCGAATAATATTAAAGAAATAAATCATATTCTTCTTAAGAGTATTCTTATCAGAGAAGATGGATTGGTCTTCAGGAGACATACCAGGCTCACTTTCTCCCATATCAGAATCATCGCCACTCATAGAAGGATCATCAGTTCCATCCTCACCTTCATCAGGATTGCCCTCATCACCACCCAATTCACCAGAAGTATCCGTAGTATCTAACGGTGCATTAGGATCATTAGAAGACTGCTCACTATCAGAATCAGTAGGAGTACCTTCCCCTTGATCAGTATCTTGGGCATCAGTTTGATTATCATTAGTATTGACAGGATTATCCTGAGGGTTATCATCATCCTGGTTGATGTCATCAAAAATATTATCAACCTGAGTTAAATCTTCATCTCTTTGATCATCAGTAAGTGCTTCAGCTTTAGATTTTTTACCACCCATAGCAGCATTAACCTGTTTAGTGATATCATCTGCCTCCATAGCAACTTCAGGAATTAAGAGTGCTTCAAGAATTGAATAATTCATTTGGGCACCTCCTTAATAATTATCCTGATTTCTATCAGGACCATTATAATCAAGAGACTTCTTACCACTCATAACTTGTTTAGCAGTATTAAGAGCTTTCTTATCAGCAGTTAATCCATACTTAATTTGCTCAAGAGATTTCTGAAGTTCAGCTCTGGTTCTCATCATACTATACTTAGCCTGACGATTACCATCACCTCTAGCGTCTTCAATCTTCTCATCAAGCAGCTTAATTTCAAGCTCAAGCTCACTAATCAGTCTCTTTCTCTCTTTATTATCAACTGCCTTACTACAGTAATGCTTAGTAATAACAAAAAGAACACCTGCAATTTTATTATAACTGAAGATTGCAGCAGTAGTCATAATCTTCTTAAGGATTTTAATAGCAGAGAATTGAGGGCCTTCAATAATCTTATCTCTAGCACTCTTCTGACCAGTAAATACATCCTTAATTCGAGTAATCAACTTAGTGATCTGACTATCAACTTTATTCTCGGCATCTTTATATGCTTTATAGCCAGAATAGATCTTACGACTAGCCTGATCCATTTTAGAGCTATTAGCATCATAGGCTTCCTGAGTAACTTCAGGATTTTTCTTATTCAGATATACAATAGGAGTATCTGGAATGACTCGGTAGCATGTTACATTATGTACATCATCATAGCAGATATCAAAATACTTTCTGAAATCAGTTTTATTGAGCATATTACGATACCGGTACATATAAAGAAATGCCTCATCGATAATTGCCTTAACTACTGCAATTTTAACTTTATCTGCTTTACAAGAAGGGATACTGTTATTCTTTACAGTAATAGGAATATAAAGTAAGATCATATCAAGAGAATCATAAATATTTCGAATTGCTCCATCGACAATCATCTTTTGACTATAATTGAGATATTCCTGATTCTGTTCAATAGTGGTAATCAAATAAGTGAGATAATGATAAACATCTTGAATCTCAAATTTATTCTTATCAATAAGATCGTTTACACACTGCTTATAGATATACTCAGATCTGAGAAGAAGATATTCATTGCCTTCTTTCTTATCAAGTTCAGTAGTGAATTGATAAAGGAAATCTTCATATGCAGCATTTGATGTAAGAATATCATGTACTCTAGCATATTCTCTATCATCTCGAATATCTTCATTATCATTGACAGAATGATTAATAGGCCAAGTAATTGAATGCTCATAAAAGATTTCTTCAAGATCTCTAGGAATAAGAGCAACTGTCTGGAATAAATAATCCATATGAATCTTCTTATGATCAGTAGCACTAAAGACAATTACAGGAATAAGATCAGATTTAATGCCAGGATGCTCAAAGAGTCCAGCACTAACAATCTTATTACAATAATCCCTAATCAGAGAAGAATAAGTTCCTCTAAGATTATCTTCAGTGAGATCATTATCAAGATGATATGAAGTCAGAAGAAACTTAATAAAGTCTTCACTGAATTCTGCGGGAAGTTCATAAAGTTTCTTGCGAATCTCATCTGCATAGTTTTCAAATACATAAGAGTATCTATTACAGACCTTGGCAAGTTCTTCAAAAGAAGTACAATCATTGAATTCCTTTCTACGGGATTCATCGACAATTGCCACAGTTTACACCACCTTTGCTTAGGATTAAATTAATAACTCTTTTATATAGTGGTTCGGGAAACTAGATATTTTAAGGTAAAATAGAGACTAGTCATTTGACTAGTCTCTATATTTTCTTAAAATAAATTCAAACTCTCAAGAGCACTATGAATCTCTTTACGATACTTCATTTCAGGTGCTACAAAGATTCTACCCTCTTCAGTCTTTACAGACATAAGACCCGTCTTAGGATCAAAAGAAGCACTTTCCATAGCAGGTTCCATATCATCAACGATAGAGCGAATCTTATCAGAATGACTCATGATGTAGTCACTAAAGGACTCCATAACCACATTATACTCAGGCTTAGTAACAACCTGAGAAACCGGCATATCGACATCCATATAGGCTTTCTCATGAGAGGGAAGATAAACTCTATCATAGCAGATCATACGGCCAACACCAATGACATCCTTAGAACCATCAGGATTCTTTCTCTGAGGAACCAAAGAACGAAGAGAGAATGCAGGAATTACACCCTGAAGAATATTTCTCATCATTCTATAACCAGGAGATCCAACACCTTCATCAAGAGTTTCACAGATACCATGAAGCTCATTCGGGTTAGGCCAGAAGAGCTTCGTAAATCTATGAGAAGTCTTCAGAGGATCAATATTACAGATACGCTCCATAGTAACCTGGCCAGAATCAGGAACCGGATGACCAGCTTCACCGACAAAGGAATTCATTTTAATAAGTTCCTGAATTGTAGGAGCTTCAGCCATAGCCTTGACAATCTCAGCAGGCCATTTACGACGATTGCGGTTATAGCCATTAAAATCCTGAAGACAAGTAGAGAAACGAACATAATTAAGACCATTGGTATCAACTACCTTCTGAATCTCAATCTTATTATCTACAGGAGTTGTCTGCTCCATGATGATATAAGTCTGGTCATAATCATTATAAAGATTATTATTCGGCATTTTAATCATTCCTTTCTATAGGATTTCTTAATACTAATATTAAAGAAATTGTTGATTACAATCATATAATATTTCTGTATAGTTCTCAATAAATAGGAGGTTGTATAATGAATAGCAAACTATTAGAAGCTTTATTAATTCCTGATAGTACTATTGCTCTTGAAAGTATTTTAGGATTTAATAAATCTATTTCTAAAGCTCAAATTGAGCGTAGTCCTTATTATAAAATGAGTGATCGAGAACTTGCTACTAGAATGGTTGATGGTCTCAATAATAATCTTACAATTGAATTAGCCCCTAAAACTGATCCTAGTGTAGCAAAGCCTTTACAATTAATGAGACTTATTGCTTATGAATATTATGAATATATGATTGGCGGTATTCCTGTAGCAGTTGCTAGAGCTAATAATGCTACTAGTAAAGAACCTAGTTTTACAATATATGCTTATGTACCTAAAAACAATAGAGTAGCTAGAGCAATTAGTAGTACAAAAAGTGACTTAATTAAGTCTTTTATTGAAGAAGATAATAAGAGATCTCAGAAAATATAAAAATATAGAGAGGTAGAATATTCTACCTCTCTATATAAATTACTTAGTAAAGTAATTGTCAACATCTTTCTTAGTTTTGAGAATCTTATCTTCAGGCACACCAGCATCTCGTGCAGTATTTGCAGAATTATAAAGAGGAACCTTAGCAGCATTACTAATAATTTCTGCAATATAACTACAGCACTTAGAGGCATCTCCAGTAAGATTACCAATAGCTTTATAAATTTTCCCAAGTTCAGGGTATTTAGATCCATCTCCAAAAATACTTTTTGCAAACCGATCTTCAGTCTTTAAGTCTTCAATTGAATTTAGGCACATCTTTTTAGCCTTTTCTAAAGTATCAATGCAATCTCTTAAGGTCTCATTGCTATTTTCTTTAGGGCTAAAGACAAATTCATCAAGATTATTTTTTAATTCATTACTAATAGATTCCAGTTCTTCCATTACATCAGAAATAGTCATATGCTTACTAATGAAGTAAGCAGACATATCATCAGATTTCTGATTCCACTTAGTAATATCTTTAAGTCTTGCAGTGCAATTATTTAAAGCTGATACTACAGTATAAGTACGCTCAGTTGCATATTTTAATGTTACCATTACATTGCGTTTTCTAGCCTTCATTGCAGTTCTTGTTTTATCAGCAATTGCATTTGCTACTTTATTAATTTCTTCATCCGAAGGAGCAGTCTTAGGCTTTTTAGGCTCAAAAGGTTTATTTTCTTTTGTAGAAGCCGAAGATGAAGAATTATTAGGGGCAGCTTTCTTATTGACTAATCTTTTAAGAAATGAAATAAAAGTGCTGATCATATTAGTAAAGAATTTAAAAACACCTATGAGTCTTTGACCAAAATTCCTAAGGAAATCACCAATGCCTTCAGTGGCAATGCCTAATTGATAATCTTCAATCATGAAAGATTCAATGCATTTAGAATCTAAATATTCCATTGTGTTAACCTCCATAATATAGTATACTATTACAAAAAAATATATTATATTTTTTTGTAATAGATTCTGGGAAACTAATTTTTAAATATGAATTATTTAATTGTACTTTAGAAGTCTATTTATGAGTGAATTTAGTGGAATTCCCGAATCTCTTATCATTGAAGGAGAAGAGATTACTAATGAGGATCTTTTCTCTAAGATTCATCAGAATCATGTTGATAAGAAAGCCAGACAGGCTACTAATTGCCAGACAGAACTTGCTAGTTATAGAAAGACTTTGATAAATTGCTCTGCAATTTGTAAATCAATTGTCAATAAGTATACAGCTAAATATGAGCAGTGAAGATTCTCTTATTATTGAAATTTTTAAGAGCGAAGAGTATGTAAATGAATATGCTGAATCTTCGTTTTATAATCCCGAATGTACTAAAGTCTTTGATATGATTTTAGATGCTATTAAGGAAAAACTTAGTAATATAGATTTGGATAATAAAATTGAAGTTTTTGTTGAAGAAGCTAATGAGATTTGTGTCTCAATTTCTTATAAGTAAAAATATATAGGGTATGCAATACATACCCTATATATTTATTATTTTTATGATCTAAATTAGAACATAGCCTCGATAGCAGAAGCGAGATCCTCATCAGCAGAGTAATCCTCTTCGCAGAGAGCCTCATAAATGACCTCATAGAGATCATACTCAGAAACGCCAAAGGAATCGGTCGTGCCCTGAGCCTGGTTAGCAGCGGCAGCGGCATCAGCAGCACGCTTAGCAGCCTTAGCAGCACGCTTAGCAGCACGCTTCTGCTTACGATCCTCAGCATCCTTCTTGCGCTGCTCAGCCTTAGCCTTAGCTTCGTTCTGACGAGCGATCTTAACAGCATCATTACCAGCCTTACGGTTCTCCTTGGTGTCCATACCATAAGCCATACGAATGCTACCCTCAGCATCCTTACGGGCAGCATGATCAGCCTTGGCCTTATCGAGAGCCTGAATGGGCTTCATGTTGTGCATAGCAGCATTAACGGTCTGCTTAATAGCACCAGCACCAGCCTTGAGGTTGACCTTCTCACCCTTAGCCTTCTGGTTAATTGCAATACCAGCAGCAGTCAGACCAGCAGCAGCGGCAACAGTACCAGCAGCAATGAGACCGATCTTGACAGCCTTATTCAGACCACCCTTCTTCTTCTCATCAGCACCAGCCTCAGCCTCAGCAAGAGCATCAGCAGCGGCATTAACTTCCTGCTTGGCTTCCTCAGCGGCAGCCTTATCGCCACGCTTAAAAGCACTCTTAAACTTAGCAAGAGCACCACGGAGCTTAGCAGCAAGAGTGGAAGGGGCAGAGCTCTCATCAGCGCCCTCAGCTTCCATAGCGAAATCAGATTCAAGGCTCATCTCGAGTTCATCCATCATGGCTTCGCACGCAAACATAAATTCATCATAATTGAAGTTATTGAGATCCATTTTATTAGCCTCCATTTCATAATTTTCGTTAGCAATCGAAGCTTCATAAGCTTCTTTTGCAGGGGCGACATCTTCAGGCTTGATGGGATCCATCATAGCAGTACAGATGTCCTTCTTAAAGAAATACTTAATATCAATTTTTCCGTGTTTATTCTGATAAGGAGCGATAATATGAGTAACACCCTTCTTATCAATAGTGCCAGGAAGAATAGCCATCTGAACACCGGCAACACGTTTAACGATATAATCTTTACCAGAAAGAGTACCATCATAATTCTTACCAGTATGATTATTATCTCTAACAATATCACCAATGAACTGATTAAGCATCGCACCACCAGACGGACCAGAATAAAGTAGCGGAGCAACAGATTTACCAAAGATATTCAGGATTGAAACAGAATTCTTTTCCTGCAGAGCAAGCCAGAACTGTTCAACCTTAGCTTTATTAGCTTTCTTGGCAGAACGACGCTCCAGAAAATCAGCAACAAATCCTTCCTCAGCCGTATTGAGTTCAGCTTCAATCTCAGGGTCAACCTTGTTATCATCGCCAAGGCGAATAGCAACAAGACGATCCTCAGCAGCAGCCTTAGCACCAATAATCAACTCACGAAGGATTGCAATCTCATCTTCAGTAATGTCATCGCCAGGAGCTTCGGCATTAGCAATCTTAAGTGCACAGCACTTTTCCTTAAGTTCCTTAACGGCAGGGGCAATGATGCCAGCAGCCTCTTCCTTAGACATATCGCCAGATTCAACCTGATGCATTGCATTAGCAATATCTTTAAGCAACTCATTGAACTTGACAGCTTCAGAAGAAAGCTGATCGATCATTTTCTCTGCTTCTTCAATAGTATTCACCTTTGCATTAATGGCCAGCGTAGCAGTCTCAATAAGAGAAGCAGCATTCTGCTGAGCATTAGCAAAGATGGATTCCATAGCAGGAGACAATGCCATTTTGTTACCTCCTTTTCTCTAGAATAAATAGAAGTTTTAAATTATAATAC
>ERZ1034992.70-NODE-70-length-70550-cov-11.306816_pt1 | contig 70550 bp, 58 predicted proteins | sample MGYA00520695_ERZ1034992 | MGnify/ENA primary metagenome ERZ1034992 (study PRJEB33766, sample SAMN09781778) | gut metagenome | biome: gut microbiome | host: Homo sapiens | place: Madagascar | study: EMG produced TPA metagenomics assembly of the PRJNA485056 data set...
CCCTCCCGCCCGGCCGGCAACCGGCAATCCGGCTCCGTTTTCCGGTACGGGACCGCTTGCCGGCCACTTTGCCGTACAGAACCTTTTCCCGGCCATGCGATCCCTGCCGGTTCCGGACCATACAATATAATGACGGCTTTCTTCCGTTCACTTCGTTTTTTTCGGGAAAAAACACATATCCAGCCCAAAAACACACCGACCGTCGAAAAGAACATATCCCCCCGGTTTTCAGGCTGCTGTCGTACCGTTCCATTTCCGTCGGTCCCAATGCCCGTACTACCGAATCGGACTGGACGCAGGTTTCCGGCACGGCCGTCGTACATGCCGGATACGCGTTCAGACCGGATGAACGTTTCACCCTGATGCCGTTTGCCGGCGCCGACGCCACTTTTCTGCACCGGCCCTCCATATCGGAAGAAAAAGGCCGATCGACACGACTCGAAACCGATGCGCAAACATTCCGTTCGGTCAGGACGGTTTTCGGCCTGAAAGCGGAAACTGCCGATATCGCCACCGCCTCGCCCGGTTATACCGCAAGGGGCAATGTCTCGCTGGCATTCAACCATGAATTGCTGAAACACGCCGGCGACATGACGGCACGATTCACGGAAGTAACCGGCGGCGATTTCACCACCGATGTCCGCTTTGCCGCCCGCCCGTCCATCCCGGCATCCGCAGGCATATCGTTTCGTTCTCCTGAAGGCACTTCGCCCGATTCCGCACTGGCCTCCGGAATTTCTTCCGGAAACGGTACTTCCGTCGGCGGCTTCGGCAAGGTGCAATAACCTTTCCGAGCATACGGGCAAAATCCCGGCCCTGAAAAAACGGTCCGGGAAAAGTCTCCTGTCCCGCCCGGCCGATACATCGTTCCGGCGCGGGACGTCCTTCCCCTTTCCGCCGTACATCGTCATACTTGTCCCCGTTTTCTGTGGACAAGTCCGTGCGCAACCCGCTTTTTCCTTTCCCTGTCAGGGAGTTAGCCCCGCTGCTTCTCCGGCAGGCACTTTTTCCCGGCATTTTCCATCTGCCGTGTTTCCACCGCGTACCATCCGGCAACTGGCAATCCGTACCAGCCGGAAATATCCGGAATACCGGACACTTCACGGCGCCTCATGGAACTGTTAAGATCGCACTTCCGGCATCCTGTACGGATACCGCATTGCACATGAAACATCATGCCTGTTTTCCGTCGTCTGCTGTCTGCCCTTCTTCTGGCCATACCGTTTCTGGCCGCCAGAGAAAATGCGTACGCGCATGTTCCCGCCCCCGTTACGCTTCCCCGTGCGACCATCACAGCCGGTGAATGCCTGGGCGATCTGTCCGGATGGAAAACGGAACACCGGCAGCCCATACCGGAACAGACCGGCCACTCCCTGATCGCCCCCTTCACCGGCACACTCGATCTGTCCGGGCTGACCGGCAAAAAAAACTGGCGCGCCGCCCGTCTCCGTTACGAAAAAGCCGCCGAAAACGGTGACCCTTTTGCCCAGTACTTTCTCGGCCTGATGTATCTGACCGGCAAAGGCGCCCTCAAAAACCCTGAAAAGGCTTTCGACTGGTTCCTGCAAGCCGCCCGGCGTAATGTACCGGAAGCCCAGTACTGGCTGGCCGACTGCTATGCGCACGGCCGGGGAACCGCCAAAAGCGACCGGGAAGCCATGCGCTGGTACCGGATAGCCGCCGGAAACGGCCACATCGAGGCACAAACCGTCACCGGACTGGCCCTGCTCTATGGTGTCGGCCTGCAAAAAAATGAAAAAGAAGCCGCTGTCTGGCTGGAAAAAGCGGCCAATGCCGGCAATGCACGGGCACAGTATTATCTTTACAAACAATACCGGAACGGCACAGGCCTCCCGGCAAATCCCGATACCGCCATGCAATGGCTCGAGCGTTCCGCCCGCGGCGGCTGGCCGGACGCGAAAAAGCAGCTGGGCCTGATCCGTCTTGACCGTTATCTCCGAAAAAAAGACAACCTCCCGCAGGCAACCGAAGCCGTAACGTGGTTGAAAGACGTGGCGCAAAAAGACCCGAAAACCATGCATCTGCTCGGCACGCTCTACCAGGACGGCCTGATCGTCAGGGCCGATCCCGAAGAAGCCGCCCGGTGGTATCGCCGTGCCGCCGAAGCGGGCGATGCGAACGGCCAGAACGATTACGGCCAGATGCTCTTCTCAGGCAAGGGCATCGCCCAAAACCGGAAAGAAGCCGCCCGCTGGTTCGACAAGGCGGCGCGGCAGGGACATGCCGAAGCCCGGCTCAGACTGGCCGTCCAGCTGCTGGCAGGAGACGGCATCGTCGCCGATCCCGAAAAAGCCGTGTCCCTGCTTCAACAGGCGGCCGCCACCGGAAACCCGAAAGCCGAAACCCTTTTGGGTGCTGCCTACGCCGGCGGTACCGGTGTAGAACAGAACACGGCAAAAGCCCTGTACTGGCTCGAAAAAGCCGCCGCACACGGCGAACCAAACGCCCAGTACGAACTGTCCCGGATCTATCAGGACGAACAACTCGTTCCCAAAGACGAACTCCGTGCCCGGCAATGGCTGGAAAAGGCGGCGGAAAACGGCCAGCGCGACGCCCAATACCGGCTCGGCATGGCATACCGGCAGGGTACAGGTACAAACAGAAACGACGGCAAAGCCTGCGAATGGTTCGCAAAAGCCGCCAAACAAAACCTTGCGGCCGCGCAATACGCATACGGCAACTGCTTCCTGCACACTCCCGACAACCCGGCGGACCGGCAAAAAGCCCTCCACTGGCTCACCCTGGCGGCCGGGCAAAATCATGCCGCCGCACAGTTCCGGCTGGCCGTACTTTATGCCGGAGACAGCGACGGAAAACACGGCACACAGGCACTGAAATGGCTGGAAAAAGCGGCGGAAAACGGATTCGCCGACGCCCAGTACTGGCTGGGAATCTTCTGCCATGACGGCGTACACGTCCCCCAAAACCTGAAAACAGCCCGCCGGTGGTACCGGAAAGCCGCCCTTCAGGGACACCCCGGAGCGCAATACCGGCTCGGCCTTTCCTTGTTGGACGGAGAAGGCGGCGACAAAAACCCGCAGGAAGCGTTCGGCTGGCTCGAAAAGGCGGCGGAAAACGGCGTGGCCGAAGCCCGGTATCTCCTCAGGCAGCACGGCCATTCCGGAAACCGGAGCGTCGCGGCACCTGCCCCGGCACACGATTGGCCGGAAAAAATCCCGCGACAGATACCGGCACGGCCATGAACCGGTGGTACAAACCGGACACAGCGGGAAACGGAAAAACCCCGTACCGGCCGGAAAAACAGGACATCGTCGGGAAACATACGTTAAAAGACCTTGCCCGTGCCATACAGTCTCCGAAAAAAACGGCGGCCTGACACTCCCCGGAAATGCCCGCCCGCCACCACGACATCCCGAACACTCCGGTACAGCGTCCTGACAGTCACGATAAAAACGGCCCGGCCGTCTCTTCCCACTTGGAAACAGCCGCCAATATCACCGATCCGGCCACGCCCGCTATCCCGGCTGCAATGATCCTCACAGAGCCGGCATACAGACGAACCACCGTCATGTCCCATCCAAAACAAAAACCGCTTTGCCAATCCGGCAACAGAATTCCGCCGGACAAAAAAGAAATGACCGGCCGGTTCCGCAAGACATCTTCGAACGAAACCCCGAACACTTCGACCGGACCGGGACATCCGCCTTACCGGCGAAAGAGTGGAAAAAGTCCGTCAAAAGCCCTGCAATACACTTTCCCGACCATCAAAAAAATGCCCCCGTCCAGCCTGACAGACCTGTTGTACCGTCAGAACGCCGCCCGCTTCTGCGGCCATCCGCGTCACCGCCCATGCACGGCACAGACGTCTTTTCGACACGACAGGGCAAAACACTTCTTGACACTTCGCCAGTTTTGCAAAATACTTTCACAGTTTACAACCGTTTTCCGACCCGGTATTTTGATGAATCTTTTCCGCATTTCACCGTCCCCGTGCATGGTGCGAAAATCCGGCGCAAAAAGCGGCTGGCCGCCGGTACCGTGGCCAGACGATCCGGCTGCAGGCATACCCCGCCGGTCCGTCATCTCCGGCGCGGCGGCAACGGAATCCCCCACCTGTGCGGGCATCGTGCCCGCCGGTTTTCCACCAGCATGGTCATATCGTGAAATCCCCTTCACCCGAAAGCGGACATCCGGGCGTTCGGCCTTTTCCGGCGGCAGCCGGCCGGAAATCCCGAAACCGGCCAAACCGGAAAAAGACGGAACGGCCCGGAACCGTTTTCACCGCCACCCGGACGGCGGCACATGCGGGAAACCGTCTCCCGCCTGCCGTTTCCTGCCGCACCCCGTCACAGGGCGGACGGCCGCTTCCGGGGACATGAGGGAAAAAGACATGAAAGCGGCCGGCAGGAATCTGCCTAACAGGGAATACACCGTCGCCGGACAGTGGACACGCGCCGAACCGGCATCCCCATCCCTACCTGACCGGACGGCACCGGATAATCCGGCTCCCGGACAGACGGTATTTTTTCAGCAAACCGGGAAGATCGTCTCCCGTTTCGATAATTCTCGAAGCGGACCAGCTCCAGACGGCATACCGGGGAATCGTTTCGGTCTGTCCGTTGACATAAATATCGGGACAGTCTCCAAGGTCGGCAATACAGATATCGTCATCCATCATAACCTCATTCCGGTTACGACCTTACGAGGGTCGGGAAAGCGGGTGTTGAACACAGCCTCAACTGCACTGCCTGCTTATTCCCTTCTGCACGAAGGTTTTTTATTCACAGACACCCGCCCGTCCCGGTTGATCGAAGACAGGAACAGACATTTGCAACCGACCCGCAAATGTCTCTCAGCCAAGGGTATGTTCAGTACCGCCTATGAGTTATTACGAGCCAATCAACAATCCATTATGTTTTGCTGATAACCTCTTCATCTTGATTTCTTACAATTCCGTGCCGCCGCCGTTACCAACAAGCGGTCAAAAAAACCGCCGTTGGTTAAACGTCGGCAGCAAGATAACGGTTGCTAGCCGAGTTAAGCAGGGGTGTTCAGCCCCAGGGACACACCGTGCCCCCGTTTGCAAATTTACTTTATCCCATGCCGAATTGCAAGAAAGCCATGACAGCATTTCCCGCAACCGGCGGTTTCCCGGCGACACCGGGCAAGGGCTCTCCCTGCCGTACCAACCCGGCACAGACAACCTCGGAAACAGACAAAAAAGGTGGAAAACTAGAGAAACGGCTTGTATTTCAGGACATGTAGCATCGACAAACCGTATTTTTCAAGAAGAAACGGCAAATCGTCGCTCTTTTCCACCATTTTCGCGGCCGGTTTGTTCCATACGACATACCGCGGAATCGGTTCCTCTTTCCCGTTGATGAGAATAGTGGGATTTTCACCCAGATCAGCGATAAAGAAGATTTCATCATCATTCATACGTTCGTCTCGGTTACGGCCTTACGAGGGCCGGGCGGGTGCTGAATACAGCCCAACTACGCTGCCTGCTTATTCCCTTCCGCGCGAAGGTTTTTTATTCACAGACACCCGCCCGTCAGTAACTTTTGACGGACAAATAACGCTTGCGTTCAACCCGCAAACGTTAGCTAGCTGGAGGTATATTCAGTACCGTTTGCTATTCACACAACGAGTTGATCAACACAAACAAACCTGTTTTGCTGATAGCTTGATCATCTTGCTTATGCACATTAAAAATGTGCGACCGCCGCCACCAGCGAGCGGTATGAAACCCCGCACGCTGGCACACGTCGGTAGCACTATATCGGTTGCTAGCCGAGTTGGATAAAGAGGGTATTCAGCCCCCGGAACCGCTTTTGCGATTCCGGTTGCGAATTTACTGTATCGTGTCGGGAATTGCAAGAACGGTTTATAGATATCTGTTTGACGGCCCGGCTTGCCAACCTTTTTGCAACAGTATAAATTACTGTATTTTTATACAGTCATCAAAAGAAAACATGGCCACAGTCTTCCCGCTTCCGCATACCGATTCGGCCAACAGCCGCATCGACCTGAACGACATATTCAACATCCACAAACCGTCCTGTTTCCTTCTCAGGGTAAAAGGAGAATCCATGACCGGCATCGGCATTTTCGAAGGCGACACCGTCGTCGTCGACCGGTCGATCCCTCCCCGAAACAGCCACATCGTCGTAGCCGCCGTCAATGGCAGATTTTTGATCCGGCGCCTGCAAAAAAACCGGACGACCGTCAGACTGCTTCCCGAAAACCCGGCCTACCGGGCAATCGAACCGGCACAGGGAGAGGAAATGCAGGTATGGGGAGTCGTCACGGCCTGCCTGAAAAAACTGCTCTGACAGCCCGAACACATTCCGGAAAACCGAAAACCTCTCAGGACGGCCTGTGAACGACCAACCGGCCCGCTCCGGCAAACAGGATGAAAACCGCACGAACTGCTCCGCCCCCGGACAGAAAGCGAAACATCCAAGACACCGTCCAGACGGCCCGTCTGCCGCCAGCACGCCAACGCGCACGACGGCCGGAAAATCGTGGCCACCAAAACAGAAACGGCAGCCGTCGCAGCGGCTGCCGTTCTTCCGTCAAACCCGTCCGTCACTCCCCGGCGGGCACCTTCACCGTCTTTTCCATATAGACGAACTTCAGCTCGGGCGTGACCTGTTCCTCCCGGAAACGCCGGTAACCCAGTCCTTCATACAGTTTCAGATTCCGGATACTGATATTGCTGGTAAAAAGTTCGTAGCGCGGTTTGGGACATGATTTCTCGATCGCCACCAGAAGCTGCGTTCCGATACCGCGCCCCTGTTTTTCCGGCAACACCATCAGCTTGCCGATATGAAGCGTATCGCCTTCCTCACGCGCCCTGACCGAGCCGATAATCACCCCGACCTCGTCGACGGCCTTCAGGACAATGCCTTCCCGGTATTCTTTTTCCACATCCCCAAGCGTTTGCATCAGAGGCGGTATCTTGTCGTCGTTCAGCAATCTGGCCTCGCTGCGATAGGCACGGTATTGCAGGGCCAGAATCACGCCCAGATCCTCGGGTTGCGCTTTCAGAATTCTCAAAACGAATGTCCTTTAAGAAAAGAAAAAACCAAAACGCGACTATAACCTCAAATGGATGAAAATAAAACAGAAAAACGGCCTGTCGGGCTGACCGAAGAAAAAAATTTCCCTAAAATGACGATGTGGGGCGCCCTTGCGCCCTTTTTTCATGGACATCAACCCGGCCTTCCCTTGCAGGAAGGCTTTTTTTTATGGAGGAAACATGACCCGACTTCCTGACAGAAACCTGCTGGAAGGCACCAAACAACCCGACACCACCACCGGCGAATTCCGCCTTGCGATGGGCAATCTCCAACAATTCATCGCCGACCTGCTCGGCACCGACAGCGCGGAAAAACAGACCGCCCGCAACATATTCGGCGTTCAGGAAAAATACCGCGCCGAAGCGAGCGGCACTCCCGACGAACTGGCCGCCACATTCGACCAGACCATCACCAGACCGATCCACGGCATGCACGTCCAGCTCCGTGCCGGCGCCCCCAACACCTCCGCCGCCCCGACCTTCCGCGCGGACGAAACTGGCGCCATTCCCATCGTCAAGGGCAACGGCCTTCCCCTTCTTCCCGGCGACATCGCCGGCAACGGTCACTGGCTCGAACTCAAATACGATGCCAAACTGGAAAAATGGGTCCTTGAAAACCCGGCCTGCGGCATATCGGTCGATACCCTCATGGAACCGAAACTGGCCGGAAAAGCCGACAAAACGGAACTGGAAGAAAAACTGGCCACCAAACTCGATACAACGGAAAAAACGCCGGTCGGCAGCGTGATCGCCGTAGCCGGCAATATCACACCGGACGGATACCTGCACTGCAACGGCGCCGAAATCCTGACTGCGGTCTATCCGGAACTTTTCGCCGTCATCGGTTATACCTACGGAGGCGATGGTGCAACCGTGTTCCGCCTGCCAGATTACCGCAACAACCTGTTAAGTGGCAGTGATACGGCCGGAACGCATGTTTCGGCCGGATTGCCGAACATTACAGGGACCATTGTATCGGGGGCCAACTCCTACGCTACCAGCTACCAGACAGGTACGTTCTACAATATTGACGAAGGTTCATTCGGGCACTATCAGGCAGGAAGCAACAACTATTACAGAGCCGGATTCGATGCCTCCCGTTCCAACCCGATCTACGGCGCATCCGATACCGTCCGCCCCCCTTCCATCACCGTCCGTTACTGCATCAAATACTGAGGAGTCCGACATGAACCCATCCATCACCGTTTACGAATACGACAAGACCGGTCTTTACACCGGTGAAACCACCGCCGAACCTTCCCCCCGCGAAGAAGGCGTCTGGCTCATTCCCGCCAATGCCACCCCGCTCGAGCCTCCCGTCACCGGTGAACATGAATGCGCCGTTTTCCGCAACGGCCGCTGGAGCGTCCGCTACGATTTCCGCGGCACGACATACTGGCTGCCTGACGGCTCGGAACACACGATCACGGAAACCGGCATGATCGTCCCTGAAAACGCGTTGACGGAACCACCATCCCCTTCACTGGAATCCGTCAGGAAAAAACGGCTGGCCGAACTGGATGCCGCATTCGGAACCGCCCTCAAAACAGCGCACTGCACCTCATCGGCCGGCTTCGAAATCAACGCCGACGAAAGAGCGGCCATCAACATCGCCGGCCTGATCGTCTCGATGGAAACCGCCGGACGCGAGACCGTATCGTTCCGTACTTACGACAATGCTTTCCACACGATCACCCTCGACCAGCTCAAATCCATACAGACGGACGTTTTCACCCATACACAAGCCCTGTATGAACGGAAATGGGCCCTGGAAAAAGCCATTCTCGACGCACCGTCGCATCATGCCCTCGACGCCATAGACATCCGCATGGCATAAACCGGCGAAAACCGGCATTCACGGGACGCCCGCAACGGCTTCCCGTCCGTTTCAACCGGCCTTCCTCGCCGGAAGGCTTTTTTATGGAGGAAAACATGACCCGACTTCCCGACAGAAACCTGCTGGAAGGCACCAAACAACCAGAAACCACTACCGGTGAGTTCCGCCTCGCGATGGGCAATCTCCGGCAATTCATCGCCGACCTGCTCGGTACCGACAGCGCGGAAAAACAGACCGCCCGCAACATATTCGGCGTTCAGGAAAAATACCGCGCCGAAGCGAGCGGCACTCCCGACGAACTGGCCGCCACATTCGACCAGACCATCACCAGACCGATCCACGGCATGCACGTCCAGCTCCGTGCCGGCGCCCCCAACACCTCCGCCGCCCCGACCTTCCGCGCGGACGAAACTGGCGCCATTCCCATCGTCAAGGGCAACGGCCTTCCCCTTCTTCCCGGCGACATCGCCGGCGACGGTCACTGGCTCGAACTCAAATACGATGCCAAACTGGAAAAATGGGTGCTGGAAAACCCCGCCTTCGGCATTGCCGTCATGCCTGTCGTCAACGAAAAAGCCGACAAATGGGAAATCGCGGCACAACTCGCCCGGAAACTGGACAAATCCGAAAAACTGCCCGTCGGCACCCTCATCGGCGTCGGCGGAAACTTCACTCCGGAAGGTTACCTGTACTGCAACGGCGCAAGTCTCAGCGCATCGGCCTACCCCGAACTCTGTGCCGTGATCGGCGGCACCTATGGTGGCGACGGACTGACGACATTCAACCTGCCGGATCTGCGGAGACGATGGATGCAGGGCAACGACAGGGCCGGCCAGGTACTGGCAGCGGGATTACCGAATATTACCGGTGAACTTGCCAATCCCCAATTCAGAAACGGCTTTAATGGTGGAAGTTTTAATGGAGCTTTTTATCAAATTTCCGTATATAACAATTCTTTTGGAGATAGTGGCAACTGGAATAGCCCCCATGTAGGTTTCAGCGCCTCCCGTTCCAATCCGATCTACGGAGCATCCGATACCGTCTGCCCCCCTTCCGTCACCGTCCGTTACTGCATCAAATACTGAAAAGTCCGTACATGTCCCCCTCCATCACCGTTTGCGAACGCGACCGCCACGGCCAGACCATTCCCGTACAAAACGAACGTCCCGCCCCCTGTTTGCGCCATGAAAAAAGGCAGTCACCGAAACGGTTTCCGGTACGCCAGCCATGAAAACGCACCCGGCCATCCGGCAAACACCGCCCTGCCGGAAAACGCGTTCACCCTGTCAAAAAAGCCGGTACCGGCTTTCTTTTTCCTTTACTCGGATCAAACGACCTTCCCGTATATTCCGGAACCTGACCGTCATCGCATATCGGTCATGGTCAAAGCCCGATGTCTGGGGTATTCTTCTCCATATCGACATGTTCCGGACAATGAGGAGACGAGATGAGCGTATCGCACGACAGACTCAGAAACAACGAATTTTTCCGAACCGGCGCCTTCATTCACGGCAAGTGGATCACGACCGGCAAAACCTTTCCCGACACCAACCCGGCGACCGGCGAAAAACTGGCCGATGTCGCCTACAGCGGCCGCGAGGAAACGGAAGCGGCCATCATCTCCGCGAAAACGGCTTTCGCCGACTGGCGGAAAACCACTGCGACCGAACGGGCCGCCATCCTGAACCGCTGGTATGCCCTGATCATGGAAAACCGCCCCTTTCTGGGCGAACTGATGACCGCCGAGCAGGGAAAACCCCTGTCCGAGGCACTGGGCGAAGTCGATTATGCCGCCAGCTTCATCCAGTGGTTCGCCGAAGAAGCCCGACGTGCCAACGGCGAAATCATCCCCCCGTTCAAACCCGGCTCCCGCATTTTCGCCACCCGCGAGCCGGTCGGCGTCGTCGCCGCCATCACCCCCTGGAACTTCCCGATGGCGATGCTGACCCGCAAACTCGGCCCGGCACTGGCCGCCGGCTGTACGGCCATCATCAAGCCGGCGAACCAAACGCCATTGTGCGCCAACGCCCTGCTGGCTTTGGCCGATGCGGCCGGCGTACCGCCCGGGGTACTGAACGGCGTCTGCGGAGACACGCATGCCATTTCCGACGCGATCATGGCTTCTTCCGACGTCCGCAAAATCACGTTCACCGGTTCGACCGCCGTCGGCAAGACACTGGTCGCCCATGCGGCCGCCACCATGAAACACGTCTCGATGGAACTGGGTGGCAACGCTCCCCTGATCGTCTTCGACGATGCCGACATCACGGCCGCCGTCGCCGGCACGATCGCCAACAAGTTCCGTAACGCCGGGCAGGTCTGCGTCGCCATCAACCGCATTTACGTGCACGATACCATCTATGATGAATACGTGGCGAAACTGGGCGAGGCCGTCGCCGGACTGACCGTCGGCGACGCCATGACACCGGGCGTGGCTGTCGGCCCGCTGATCGATGAAAAAGCGCTGGAAAAAGTCGAACGGCATGTTTCCGACGCACTCGGCAAGGAAGCTGAACTCGTCACCGGCGGCAAACGCAGCCCGCTGGGAGGCACCTTCTACGAACCGACCCTGCTTTCGCACTGTTCGGACGACATGATCATCGCGCACGAGGAAACATTCGGGCCGGTGGCCGCCTGCTTCCGGTTCGAATCGGAAAAGGAAGTCCTCTACCGGGCCAACAACACCCCGTTCGGGCTGGCCGCCTACTTCTACACGAAAGACCTCTCCCGCGTCTTCCGCGTCTCGCAAGCCCTTGAAGCCGGCATGATCGGCATCAACGACACCGGCGTTTCCTCAGCCGTCGCCCCGTTCGGCGGCATCAAGGAATCGGGACTGGGCCGCGAGGGATCGGTTCTGGGACTGGAAGAATATCTGGAAGTCAAAACCCTGCATCTGGGTGGTCTTGAATAGTCCCCTCCGGCAAGGCAAGGCGGCATGCTTTTCCCGGCGGAAACCGGCATCTCCCCTTGCCACAACAGGCCGGCACAGCAACACCGGCATTCCCTCAAACGCCCCACCTGGCAGCGTCAGGGAACCGGAAGCGAAAATATCCGGACGTCGGGACAGGATCCGTTTGCCCCGAACAGGACACGATCCGGCGAAAAGCCGGACCTCATGCGCTTTTCGCCTGCTCCAGCCACCGCTGCCGCGATTTTTCGCACCGTTACCCTATATATCCCGCCACCGTGTCGGCAATACCGGGCTCCTGAAAACGGTTCTTCCCGTTACGTCCTGCTCGTCATCTTGTTTCTTTTCGCCCGGTACCGTCGCCAGACAAAACTGCCATAGTCGTACAGCCTGCATAGCACTGTACTGTGCCGTGCGAACCACTTCAGCATACGATGCTTTCCACTGACAACGACCGTTTTTTTGCTTTCCAGATAACCGGTGAGCTCTTCTCTCTCGGCCGGAGCGAGAACGGAATGCGCCCTGTCGGCCACCAGGGCACCGATCGCACACTTGACCGCCCGGTTTTCTGCATAGCCGACCACGTCCGACCCCAACTCGCGTGCGACCGTTTCATGTTCCTTCCAGGCGACGAACATACCGTATTTCATCTCGACATTCAGCTCCGGTACATGATTGAAAGTAGCCGTCAGTGCATTCAGATTCAGGCAATTGTAGTAATAACCCGCCTCCGGCACAAACGCCACCTTCCGTGCCCGCCTGAAAAGACGGGGCATGATCTGCAAATCCTCGAATCCACGTATGCGTTCATACCGGATGCCGTCGAAAAGCGTTCTCCGGTAAATCTTGTTCCACAGATAACTCGGCAAACGGTCCGCCAGAACCTGTTCCTGTGCCTGTAAAAGCGGTATATCGCCCTGCAAACCGCTCGAATGACGTAAAACACCACTTTCCAGAATCACAAAAAAATCACTGATAACGATATCGGCGTCATATTCAACGACCGCTTTCATCAAGTTTTCATACATGGAAAAATCAAGATAATCGTCCGAATCGACAAACGCCACGAATTCCCCCGTCGCCCTGTCCAGCCCCGCATTACGGGCTTGGCTCGCCCCCCTGTTTTCCTGATGGATCACCACGATCCGGGAATCCCTGGCGGCATATTCGTCGCAAATCGCTCCCGAGCGGTCCGGTGAACCGTCATCGACCAGAATGATTTCCAGATCGGCATACGTCTGGCCGACAAGGGAATCCAGACATTTGGGCAAATACGTCTCCACCCGGTACACCGGGACGATGACAGACAAAAGAGGACGCGACAAATCATTCTCCATAATGCGATACCGACGGGAAAAACCGAAGGCGTTATTGTATCAACAAGCCCGTATCGCACGGCGGAAAAATTCCGTGATCGCCAGCCCCCTCCGGCAAGACAGATTCCCCGCCTTCACCCCGCAACCGGAAACCGCAACAGATATCTCCCCGCCATTGAAACATGATTTTTTTCCTGCACCGGCCGGAAACACTCCGCCACGCATTGCTGGCAATGTTCGCAGCAACAAACAGCAGTCTCCTTACGTCGCATATCGCCCGGCCCGATTTTCGGGAAAAAACCACTTTTCCGGAAACGGACGCGAAAAACGGCATCTGCCGCGCAATCCCTCATTTTTCCGGAAAACGGATATCGACGCGGCGATTCATCCAGCGCCCGTGTGCTGTCCTGTTGTCATAGGCGAACGACTTGCCGGCACCACGAACCGTCATCCGTTCCGGATCCACACCATGCCCGGCAAAATAACGTTTCACCGTTTCCGCACGTGCGAGAGACAATTTCCCGTTATAGGCATCGCTCCCCGCGGAATCCGTCCATCCGACAATCTCCATCTTCCGTCCGGCATACTGCAACCGGATGACATTCAGCGCCTCATCCAGAATCCGGCTGGAATCGGATGTCAGCGTCGCCTTGTCGAAATCGAAGTTAATGCCCTGAAGTTCCAGAACCGGCGCTTCAGCAGGAGTGCACCGGCGATCCAGAATCCTTTCCACCACCTGATCCGTCTGCCGGACATCGCGTAGTACAGAAACAAGATCGACAATATCGCTTTCGCCAAATACTTCATGCAGACGAGCGACTTCCTCATCATTGCCTGCCAGCGACAACACCGTCAGCTTCCCGCCACCGGCACGGAAAGCGTCAAACGCCTTTTTGGCCGGAACCTTGCTGTCCTGCTTCCATTTGGAAAAATCGCCATCGGTCACCAGTACAAGATGCTTTTCCCGGGACAATTGTGCCTTTGCACGTTCCCCCAGCCAGGTCATGCGTCCGACCGACTCCAGATTTTCCGGAATTTTCTCATCAAGCAATCGTGCATATTCCTCTGCCGAAAGTTTTGCCGGTTCCTGCTGAATCGTGAAAGGAGCCACCGTGAAAATACCGGTCTCCGATTCACCCTGATTGGCCTGAGCCAATTTCTTCAGAAAAACCTTGGCATGGGCGATTTTCGGCACATCCTTCCCGTCATCCGATTCTGCTGACCCATTCTCCTGCGGCAACATCATCGAACCGGACACATCCAGCCAGACATTATATGCCGACGGCTGGCAAACAGGCGCGGCCTGCGCGGTTCCCAATACAGCTGATATCGCCAGAGCAAAAACCGTTCTCTTAAACATTCAAACATCCTCCATCAGAACCGGTAACGGTAACCGGCACGAACCTGGATATCCTTGTGATATCCATCCCCATGTGCGCGATCGACTTGCAAATACAATTTCTGGTCAATGCCGAACTGCCAGTCCAGATCCAGACCGTAATAGAACACGTTTTCAGCAACATGTCCCGTAAAGCGGCGGCCATTCATATACAACGACTGATCGCCATCGAATTCATGAATCAGACCGGCACGCCCCGCAATCTGCACATACCGCTTGTCCAGACTATTTTCCCCGCCGTAGCTGAATTTCTTGCCCAGCACACCGCCCAGTCTTCCCGTCAGGAAATCGACATCGTTCTGCCGGACATGGATGGCGTTACTCGTGTCGTAATTTTGGCCATCGACATGAAACCAGGACAACTGGATCTGCGGCTCGAAAAACCAGTGATTGTGCCACTGGCGATCATCCACCTCTTCGCCCCAGCTGAACATATGGCCCGCCTCAACCGAGAAACCATACCCCCAGTTCGAAAAATCCCCGCGCATGTAACCGGTACGCTCGTTGTGGAAACCGCTGAAATCCGTATCGAAATACCCGACGGTGCCCACGATATCCGCATAACCGCCGGACTTGTCCATATACGTCCCGTAAGCCTTCAACATGTAATGATCCATGTTCCCGCTTCCGTCATAGCGATAGGACTCCGTATCCGCATGCCCTCCCTTAAACGACATGCCCACCAGCCAGGAATGATCCTCACCCTTGTCAATCAGTCGGTCAATCCCGATGTGCACACTGTAATCCTCGGCCTTGACCTCGCCGTCACCCAGCCCCCTGGCATGATAACGCGAGTAAATCACCTTGCCCCAGACCCCGTCCTGTGCGCCGTAACGGACTTCTCCCAGACGGTGCCGGAGATCGGAAAGATCGGATAACCAGCCGTAATAGATATGACTGACGCCCCCCATATCTTCAATAATCCCGACCGAATTGGACTCCCTCGAGGAAACCATCACATAACCATTCGTGTTGTCTTCCCCGACACGGTCAAACTCAAGCATGGGATTGGCGCTCTGAAGGTTCACCCCCTTCCAGGCCGTGTCTTCATGAGAAAATCCCTGCGTGACCAGTGACGCTGCCGTGTCGCCGGCATTTTCGGCAGATCGCTCGTTATAAGCGACCAGATACGTCTTGCCCGGTTCGTTGTCGTTGAGAGTGATGTGAAGAACGGCATCCTTGTCCAGCTGCATATCGCCACGGGTATGAATGGAAAAGCCCTCTTTGCCAATCGTCTCCAGCGCCTTGTCACGGCCGTCCCGTACACCATCGTCGAGTTCATGGAAGTACTTGACACCATTTTCCTGGACAAGATGACTGGCACCCAGCGTCACATAAGTCGTCGTGCCGGCAGCCGCCCGGAAGGCATTCTGGTGAATCTGGCGATCCTGGGCCAGCGTCAGGGTTCCTTCATTGAGAGACATCGTCCCGGTACCGGTCACGCCGCCGTTCAGGACAGTCGCGACATGTTCCACATCTTCCGAACCGAAACTGAAAACACCGTCATTATGGATATCGTTGTCTTTTCCGTTCGCCGCATTGCCCTCAAAAAGATTTTTCCCTCCCATCAGGACGGTACCGGCATCGCCGTTATACACCGCACCGCCGGCATCGCCGGCCGTATTGCCGGCAAACACGCCGTCTGTCACCTGCAACGTCTTTGCATTGCGGATAGCGCCGCCATTCGTAAAAGCCTCATTGCCACGGAATTCTCCCCCGGATACGGACATTTTTCCGGCATTATAGACAGCGCCGCCCTGCCTGCCCGTATTCCGGCTGTAAACAGATGCCGAATCCGTCAGCGTACCGGCGTTGTACACGGCACCGCCGCCTGTATTCGTGGCGGTATTGCCCTCAAACACATCACCGTTCGTCATACCGGTCGCCCCGGCATAAATCCGGAAAGCACCGCCCGAATAAGCCGCCCGATTGCCGGTATAACGCGAACCAAAATCACGGAAACTGCCGTGTTGAACAGCTATCGCACCGCCATGCCCGCCCGAGCTGTTTTCCTGAAAAACATCGTTTGCCAGACTCATGGAAGGAGCAAAACCGCTGCCCACCGCCCCGACCGCCTGCTGAAGCGCTCCCCCCTGAGTGACCACCGTATTGCCGACATAGACAGATCCGGTATCCGTCAACTGGCCGTAATTGGTGATCGCCCCGCCGAAACGCGTATCCAGACCGGCTACCTTGCCGTTCCCCTCAAACCGCGAACCGGCAATCGCAAGCGTGCCGTTCACATAATTATTGACGGCTCCCCCCGCGAAATTGTCCGAATTGCCGGCAAACGACGTATTCGTTATCGCCAGAACGCCGTCATTGAAAACGGCACCGGCAGATTTGTCGCCCGCCTCCTTGTTGAAGTAGTAATCCCTGTTGCCGGTGAAGGACGACTGGCTGATTTCGCCCTGCGTTCCGGTATTCAGATAAAACACCCCTGCACCGGGTTTGACCAGCTCACCATTGACAGATGACGTTCCGTTCTCGTTATTGCTGAATGTCGAACCGGACACTGCCAGCGTCCCGCCGGCCGTTACTTCGACAGCGCCTTTTTCGTTCCGGTCCTTTGTGGTGGACACATAACCGTCAAGCACCGCGTTCACCATCCCGATATCATGCCCCCTGATCGGGCCGGACACTTCGCCACTATAACTTTGCGACCATGCCGGATGACACAGAAAAGCGGACGCCAGCGCCAGAAAAAGGGGCGTTCGCCTGAAAAAAAGAAATGACTTCATGGATATTCGTTCCTGCAAAAAGAATGGAAAAACGGGAAACAGCAGGAACAAAACCGGCGATATATCCGCTAATACACACTAATGGTTCCGCTAATACACAGTAACCGGTATACCAAACATTCCCAATTCATTGAAAACAAACGGAATTTCCATCTCATCCGTTAAAACTCGCCGGTTTTCGGATCAACCGGACTGTTTATGGGAAAACAGGATTCTGCTATCGTTTTACCCGGCAGGGCAGAAAACAGGCGGCATGCCGCTCGACTGGCGAATAAAAGGCCGGTTTGCAAATGTCCGCTAGTGTGTATTAGCGGACGTCTGATTCCCGCAACAGGCCTCACCGGCAGCGGAACCGGCCCGGGAACGGCAAAAACCCGCCGGCCGGCATTTCCCCGTGCCATACCGGCCAGGCGGATTTTCCGGCCGGTGCCCCAAACCCGAACGGATAACGGCATCCCTGTACACCGTTATCCTGCCGGATGTTGCCGGGACAGCCGGATTTCCGGTTGCGAAAGAGAACCTTTCGCACTACCATGCAGGTTTTGCATCCGTCCTGTCCGGGTTTATGTTGCGCCGATTTCTGCCTGTCCTTCTCGCGCTGTCCCTTCTCTGCTCCGTCTCCGCCGCCCATGCCGACGACGGCATCCCTGCCGATACGCCACCGGCCGAATGGAAAACGCCGGCCCTGTTCACCGCCATCTGGGACGTTATCCGTTCCGGCAAACCGGTGGACACGCGGGAAAACATCCTGAAATACGACGACAGGCCACAAAAAACACCCCTCCCCGAAAAACAGGCCGAAAAAACGGAACCCCTTCCTGCACCGGCCGTTCCGGAAACACCTTCCATCTCCCCGGCTTCCCCTGCCGGCCAGACACCCGCCGCCCCTGTCTCCCGCCCGGCAGAAACGGCCTTTTCGACTGTTCCGCAACATTCCCGGCCACCTGCACCGGTTGCCCCGTTGCCGGCCGACAGACAGGAAACAGAATGTGCCGGCATCCGTGAAATCCTCGAAACGTCCCCTGACCCGCAAGACGCGGACGAGATGACCGAACGCGGCATCCTTTATCTGAACGGTCTCTGCGTCGAAGGCGATCCAAACAAAGCCGCCGCCCTCTTCACGGAAGCCGCGACCCGGGGCCATCCCGGCGCCATGTACCGGAAAGGCGCCCTGATCGCCAGCGGCGACGACATCGCGACCGATGGAAAAACAGCGGAATACTGGTTCCGGCTGGCCGCGGAAAAAGGATATGTCCCGGCCATGACCGCCCTGGGCATTCTGAACCTTCGCGGGAAAACGATTCCCCCCGACCCGGCGAAAGCACGGGAATGGCTGGAAAAAGCGGCCGAAAAAAACGACCCCGACGCACTGTTCGAACTGGGCATGATGGCGAAAAACGGCACAGCTCTCCCCGCTCCCGACGAGACACAAGCCGCCAGCCTGTTTCACAAGGCCGCCACAGCCGGCCACCGGAACGCCGCCTACCAGCTCGCCCTTCTGCAATTTGCCGGCCGGGGACAACCGGCCGACAAACCGGGGGCCATCGCCCGCTTCATCCGGCTGGCCGAAGAAGGTTTCCCCCCCGCCCAATACACGCTGGGCTACCTGAGCCTGAAAGGCGACGGCATGCCCGCCGACCCGCAGGCCGCCCGGGTCTGGTTCGAAAAAGCCGCCGCCCGCAACGACATCCGTGCAACAGCCTCGCTCGGCTACCTCTACCGGGAAGGCATCGGCATTGCGCAAAACGATGAAAAAGCGCGAACCTGCTTCGAAAAAGCCGCCAGCGCCGGCGACGCCTGGTCGCAAGACCAGCTGGCCCTGATGCTTGCCCAGGGACGCGGCACCCCTGCCGATCCTGCCGGAGCGAAAACATGGTTCGAAAAAGCCGCGAAACAGGACTATGCCCCGGCCCAGTACCATCTGGCCCTCCTGCTGCTTTCCCCCCGCTCACCGGAAAAAAATCCGGACGAAGCCGCCACATGGCTCAAGCGAAGCGCCGACAGCGGCCATATCGACGCCAGCCACTTCTACGGCAGCATTCTCTATCTGGGCGTTAACGTCGCACAGGACATTCCCCGCGCCATCCATTACTTCACCGTCGCCGCCCGTGCCGGACACGCCGAATCCATGTTCCTTCTCGGGACGATCTATGCAAAAGGCAACGGCGTCGCCCGAAACGGGGACCGGGCACGCTTCTGGCTGGAAACGGCGAAACAGGCGGGACATGCCGACGCCGCCCGGGCGCTGGCGAAACTGGACGAGATGACGGCACCCGAAAAAACCGGAAAACCGGCAGCCGGCGAAAAAAACGCCGGACTGTCGCAGGCACCGGTGGAAACGCCAGCCGGCCCAAAGCCGTTTCCTTCCGGACTTCATCAACCTCACCGGCCAATGTCCCTGAACCCGTGATACATCCCCCCACAACAATTGATTTTTCCCAGAAACGGCTCCCCCGGCTATCCGCTTCCCTTTCAAAAGAACGTATTAACCGCTAGAATGTTTCTTTTTCCACCCGATTCTCCGAAACAGTCAAACCGGAACAGAAAGCAGCCTGTCCGGACCGGTTTCAGGGACAAGCACTTACCGGAAACAACTGAAAAATGGAACGTCAATATCTGAACCTGTTGCAGGAAATACTGGACTTTGGCGTTGACAAGGGCGACCGTACCGGAACCGGTACCCGCGCCGTCTTCGGCCGGATGATCCGGCACGACCTGAAAAACGGTTTTCCGCTTTTGACCACCAAGCGCCTGCACATCCGTTCCATCGTCTGCGAACTGCTCTGGTTCCTGCAAGGCGGCACGAATATCGGGTACCTGCACGACAACAAGGTCACCATCTGGGACGAATGGGCCACCGAAAACGGTGATCTCGGCCCGATCTACGGTGCCCAGTGGCGGGCCTGGGAAGGATCGGACGGCAAAATATACGATCAGGTATCCGCCGTCATCGACTCCATCCGCACCAACCCCGACAGCCGCCGGCACATCATCAGTGCATGGAACGTCGCCCTGTTGCCGGATGAGAAAAAATCGCCGCAGGACAACGTCAGAGACGGCAAAATGGCTCTGGCGCCCTGCCATGTCATGTACCAGTTCCAGGTTGCCGCCGGCCGGCTTTCCTGCATGATGACCCAGCGCTCCGGCGACATCTTTCTGGGCGTGCCGTACAACACGGCCTCGACCGCTTTCCTGACCCACATGATCGCCCGGCAGTGCGACCTCGAACCCGGCGAAATCATTCACGCCATCGGCGACCTGCACCTGTACAGAAACCACTTCGATCAGGCCCGCCTCCAGCTCTCGCGCGAGCCGCGCGCCCTGCCGACGCTGACTTTGAACAAAAAACCGTCCATCTTCGATTACACCTTCGAAGACTTCGACATCGCCGGCTACGACCCGCACCCGGCCATCGCCGCCCCCATCGCGGTATAGACGCGGCATGCCGGCAAAAACGCAAGATACCGCAAACATCCGGTTCGTCACACCGGCCGACACCGAGACCCTGCTGGCGATCTACGGCCAATACATCGACACCCCCGTCACCTTTGAATACACCCTCCCGGCCCCGGAAACATTCGCCGCCCGGATCGCCGCCATTTCCTCCGTCTGGCCCTGGCTGGTTTGCGAGGAAAACGGCACCGTCACCGGCTATGCCTATGCCCACCGGCTGATGGAAAGGGAAGCGTACCAGTGGAATGCCGGACTGTCAGTCTATCTGGATACCGCCAGCCGTTCGAAAGGACGGGGAACCGCACTCTACCGGACCCTGATCGACATGCTCGTCCTCCAGAGTATCCGGACGGTGTTCGGCATCGTGACCCTGCCGAACGCCGCCAGCGAAAGACTGCACGAATCGCTCGGATTTTCCCGCACGGGCCTGTACCGCAATACCGGCTACAAATGCGGCAAATGGCACGACGTGGTCTGGTTCGAAAAAACCATCGCCCCCCACACCCCCGACCCGATTCCCTTCATCCCCATCGGGAAAATCGCAGCCGGACAGCTGGCCGCCATACAGCAGAAATATCGCCAGACGCTCCGGTGACATGCCGGCCCGATACCGGAAAGGCGGCATCCCCCTGCGGAAAACACATCACGGCCTCATCCGTCCCCGGCTTGCAGAACATCGCCCCTATGCGCCCCGGAAAAGCAGGCGAACTCTCCGGCCGATGTTTCCCGATTCCTGAAAGAAACATACCGAACAAAACCGCGGACACCCGCACCCGCCGCGCCCGGGACAAACGGCTCCGGCAGCCATTACCGGTCTCCGTCACGATACAGACACGGCATGCCGGCAAATACACAATGCGCCGCGAACATCCGGTTCACCACAACGGCCTGCGAAAAACGTTCTCATAAAAATCCCGTTACAAACCATTTCCGGTCTCCCGCTCAGAAAAGAAATCCGGTCACGGGACATCTTCATGCCACCGGTCCGTTGCAGCGGCAAAACGCCAGCCGCGACTTCCGGATTTTCCCAACCTGCCGACGGCAGGACGGACACATCGTCCGGCAAATCCGCTGTTTTCTCTCCCCGTTTTTCGCCATTCGCGGCAATGCCTCCGGCAACGATCGTCCAGCCATACGGCGACCGGTCACCCTGCGCGACGATGCCCGACCTTTCCCCTCGCACCGCCATTCCGCCGACGAAACGGTTTCGCCCCCTTTCCTCTCAAAAAACGCCGATGAGCGGAGCGATCGCCGTCAGGATTCCTCCAGTCCGTTTTGGCACTTGTCATTCCACATGTTTTATACAACAATATTTTTCGTTGTTTTTCTCATTGGAACAAAAAATGAAAAAACTCATCATCGCGTCTCTCGCCCTGCTGTTGTCTGCCTGTTTCCCCCCTCCCCCCCATCATGGCGGCGGCCCGGGCGACAATGGCGGCATGCACAATCCGGGCGGCCCCGGACGGGGTCCCGGCGGCGGATACCGCTAAAACCGGAACTTGCCCCCGATCCGCCGGTACCCCCTGAAACAGGACACCGGCGGCGGTATTCCCGTTCCGCTGGAACGGGTGACGACAGTCACAACATACCGAACCTGCAACCACGACCGGATCGCCGATACCTTTCAGAAGACAATCGCGCCATCATCCGGACAACAGACTGTAGATATCCGAACGCCTCCGGCAGACCCGGAAACCACAGGCACCAGCCCGTTTTGCACATTCCTCCGGCAGGACGTTCCGCTCACCCGTACAGCACATCTCCCCGAAAAGGGCATTCGGCGATCGGCCATCGCCCCCGCACGCCGTTCCCCCATTCCGGCTGGTCAGCCCACCTGCCTTTCATGGCCCCTTCGCCGCCCACGATACCGGCAATACGTTTCATCCATCGCATTTTCGGCCAAAAACACCGGAACCGGCCGCCCGACCTGTGCCATTTCCCACAGAATCCGTTACACTGGCAGACATCGCCAACCGTATCACGCCTGCCCCGGCAGGCCCCCCATCAGGAGTCAAAACATGGAAAACAACCGCCCGGAAAACGGAAAAGTCTGGTTCATCACCGGCGCCTCACGCGGATTCGGACTCGAGATCACCAAGCTGCTGCTGGAAAAAGGCCACCGCGTCGCCGCGACCACCCGGCAACTTGACCGGCTCGAACGCACCATCGGCCGCGAAAACGACCGGTTCCTTCCCCTTCAAACCGACCTCGTCAACGAAGCCTCCGTCAAAAACGTCCTGACGGAAACCGTCGGAAAATTCGGCCGTCTCGATGTCGTCGTCAACAATGCCGGCTACGGCCAGTTCGGTTACGTGGAAGAAATCAGCGACACACTCGTCAGACGGGAATTCGACGTCAACTTCTTCGGAACGCTAAACGTCATCCGCCATGCTCTGCCGTTCATGCGCCGACAGGGTTCCGGCCACATCTTCAACCTTTCGTCGATGGCCGGCTTCACCGGCTTTCCCGGCAGCGGCATCTATTGCGCCTCCAAATTCGCCGTCGCCGGCCTGTCCGAATCGCTGCGCGACGAACTCGCCGACTTCGGCATCCGGGTCACCTGCGTCAAGCCGGGCAACTTCCGCACCGACTTTCTGGCCGATTCCATGCAGTTCGAAGACACCGCCATCCCCGAATACACCGAAAAACGCGAGGCCTTCCACATGCTGCTGAAAAAAATGAACCGCCAGCAGATCGGCGATCCGGTACGCGGCGCGGAAATCATCCTGTCCGTTTCCGAAATGGCCGATCCCCCCCTGCACCTCTTCCTCGGCCCCGACGCCTACAAGGTCGCCGCCCGGCAGATCCGGAAAATCCAGGCCGACATGAACAATATCGAACCGGTCGCCATCGACACGAACTATCCGGAATAAAAGCCGTTTTCCCCCCGGCACACCCGCCGGGGCAGGGGAAACGGCCGGCAACTGTCGGCAGCCCCGCCAATCTGCTACAATACCCCCGTATCGTGCCGCCCGGTATCCGCCGCGGCACATTTCGTGTATGTCACCAACCGCTCACCGCCATGCCGAAACCGTCACTGCCGTTCATACTCTGTGTTCTTTTTTCGCTGACCGTCGCCGCGATCACCGCCGCGCGCCCCGTCCGCGCCGACGACCTGTCGCAGGGCCTGCAACTCTATCGGGCCGGAAAACCGCGTCAAGCCATTCCCCTGCTGGAAAAAACCGCCAAAGAAGGTCATGAAGAAGCCATCCGGGCGCTCGACCGGATCTATACCGACGAAACCCCCGCCGTCAACATGACCGACGAGAAACCGCCTGCCCGTGAAACAACGGCGACAAAAACCGGAAAAACCGCCGGAAACGGCAACCGTGCCGAAACGGCACCGGCACCGGTATACGAAAAAGCGACTGTCGCCGAAGACCCGAAAGAAGCGGCAGACCGCGCTTTCATGCGCAAACTGCTTCTCGCCGGCATCGCCGTCGTCGTCATACTGGCCTGCGCCATCCAGTACACCCTCCTTCGCCGGATGAGAAACCGGCAATACCGCCGCGAACCCCCGGCCGGCACCGGCCCGAAACAGCGAAAAACCGGCAAATGACGAATCACTCCGGAAAGGTTCCGGCCTGCGGGAACCTTTCCGCACATCCTGCCCCCGGATCCATCATCCTGTCTGCCGATGCGGGCACCCCAAGTGAACAGACTTTCCCCCGTGAGTTGCTCGCATTGCCAACCTGTTGAAAATACACGTAAAATAAAAAATGTTCGGGAAACCTCCCTTATTTTCAGGTGAAAAGAAAGAGGTCCTCGCAAAATGCCTCTGAAACGCCCGGTTCATCGGGCCTGACAGAGGGGCAGTCGCACCCTTTACGGGTGCGTGGATTGAAACTTTACCGGTAGCCATGCGGACGCTTTCCATCGTCGCGTCGCACCCTTTACGGGTGCGTGGATTGAAACAGCGTCAAGCCCTGTTGGATATAAAACGAGTATTTAGTCGCACCCTTTACGGGTGCGTGGATTGAAACTCGACAAGCGATGACCGCCTTGTTATGAAATGTGTAGTCGCACCCTTTACGGGTGCGTGGATTGAAACCTGACCTTGGCAGAGATGCAAAAGTCTGCCTCAAACGTCGCACCCTTTACGGGTGCGTGGATTGAAACGTTACGCGGCATAAAAACCTTTTTGTTTGTTTCCCCGTCGCACCCTTTACGGGTGCGTGGATTGAAACGCCGCCAGTCCATGTGCCCCCCCCTTCGAGGCTGCGTCGCACCCTTTACGGGTGCGTGGATTGAAACTTTACAGGTTTCCGCACTACGACTTGCGGTTTGCGTCGCACCCTTTACGGGTGCGTGGATTGAAACACGTGCAGCAGGGATTGACCCTCAAAGATGTCGGACGTCGCACCCTTTACGGGTGCGTGGATTGAAACTCAACCAAGGTCTCGCCAAATAAATCTTCAACCAAGTCGCACCCTTTACGGGTGCGTGGATTGAAACTCCATTGATGGTTGAGCCAAGTTTTTCCGGCTGGCGTCGCACCCTTTACGGGTGCGTGGATTGAAACTCCATTGATGGTTGAGCCAAGTTTTTCCGGCTGGCGTCGCACCCTTTACGGGTGCGTGGATTGAAACTGGACGCCTACTTCGACATCGGCGAAAAATACATGTCGCACCCTTTACGGGTGCGTGGATTGAAACTCTGTCTATGATGGACTGTCCGAACTTGCCAACAGTCGCACCCTTTACGGGTGCGTGGATTGAAACATGGTGACGCATGGCAGACGGTCGCACCGTTATCTGGTCGCACCCTTTACGGGTGCGTGGATTGAAACCGTGCTTCCTGTTGTTTCATCAGGCGCAAGTGGATGTCGCACCCTTTACGGGTGCGTGGATTGAAACATGTGAGAAATTGACGATGCCTCGATACTCAATTTCGCGTCGCACCCTTTACGGGTGCGACCGGATCAGAACAAGACCGAATGTCCGGATATCCGGCATACAGCAGAACCGGCCGGAAATTCCCTCCTGAAAAAAGCCGGAACAGGAGCCGCCCGTGAACGGTATCGGCACAATCCCTGACCAGAGATAAAACAACCGTATCCCGCCCGTTGTCGTGACGCGATACGGCGGCAGGCGACTGTCACGGGATGCGACCTTACAGCCTGCCGGCATCATCCGGCAACTTCGAACCACTTGCCGGACATGACAATGCCGCTTTTCCCCGTCAGGCGGCATACTTTTCCCCCGCAGAACACCTCGCCCCCACGGACAACACGGTACGACATTGTGGATACAGGATCACACCGGCTACCGTCTCTCGGGGAACAAACAGAAAAAAACCGGTGAATCGCCTGAAGGATGATTTCCGGCTGTTCACCAGCGGATTTTTTGCCCGTCCAGAGGAAAGACTTCCGGATTTTCCCCCGAACAGTCCGGAAACCGGAATTTTCAACCCGCTGTCCATGCGAAGTTCCGGTCTCTTCTCACCTCTTTCATCCATCCCGTTTCCGGCACTTTCGGCGACAACGACCGGAAACACCGTCCCGCTTTTTCCGCCATGCCCGGCCCGCCTTCATTTTTCCCCCGCGTCACCGTCCATTTGCGTCAATTGCCGGTTATACTGACCGCAACGCCCCGGACAGGAAAATCCGGCCTATCCGGCCCCTCATATTCCAACCCGATTGCCCATCATGACCGACACAGAAAACGACAAGACCGTCTGGAATTTCTATCCTGCCGAACCGATCGCCGGCGTTTCGCACATCCCGCTGGAAGAAGACACGGAATTTTCTCCGGAAACCTTCACCTTCCGATTTCTGGGCTACAAAACCGGATACGGACTGAATGCCACGCTCTGGGGCAAAAAAGTCAGCCTGTCGCTTTTTATTGTTCCACCGGAAACGCCACGGGAAATCCTGCCGGGCGAATCGCAAAACAATGCCGGAAACGATCCGGAAAACGCGCTGCCCGAAGAAAAACGGCAATATCTCGAAACATTGCGCAAAAAACGCGACGAACTGAAAGCCCTGCTGCCGCCTCCGGCGGATGAGGCACTGGAAGAACGGTACTGGCAATACATCGATTCCGAACGTTTCATCGGATCGTTCAAAAAAGCCGTCGCCATCTGGAACGACCCGATGCGAAGCCGCCGCGCCAAATGCGAACAGGTCGGCGCTCCCCTGACGGAAATGTACGGGGCACTGCAAACCCTGCAACTGCCCGACGAACTGGTACGGGACGACACGCAGTTCACGGTCATGCTGGCGAAAATCATGCAGTTTTCCCGCAAGGCCGGAGAAATCGCCGCCGAAAACGGCGTCACGCTGCCGCCCGAAGTCGCCCGGCTGACGCAACTGGCCGACACCCTGACAGACCGGATGATCGAAGGTGGCAACCGGCTCTACGGTATCCCGCGCGACATGACGCAGGAAGAACACGACGCCTATTCCGACCTGAAACTGGTCGCCCTGTATTCCGACAAACCGGCCAAAGAAAGGCTCTCCCTGCTGGAAACCCTCTGGGATTACCCGCTGGCCGATCTGGACGACAGGATCGGATTTCTGGAAAAAGCCATCGAACTGACCCGCGAAGAAGCCCTCCACTGTCCGGACGAGACACTCATCAACCGGCATCTGGCGGCGATCGGCGCCCCGATCGGCCAGCTGGAGGCGGAAGGTGAAGCGGCATGGCAACAGCAGATAGCGGAAAAACTGGCCACCCCAATGGCGGCATGGCGCCAGTTTTCCGGACATCCCCCCGTACCGGCCAGCCAATGGGCACCGGACATCCGCCTGCAATCCGTCACCATCGAAACGCGGGAACGGGAAAACGGCGGCACAGACCTCCGGACAAGACTCCGGTTTCTGGACGATAACCGGGCATTCGACGGCCGGCCCATAGAGGCCGTCATCGAAAACGGTCAGGTGACGGATATCTCCGTCTCCGATTGAATATTTCACCGCACGGCCACACCGCCACCGGCCGGTCGTCGCAAACGAAGCGGTTCCTTCGGGCCGCGCCGGGGGCCGCCGGTTTTTCCTGCGCACGGCCCGTCCCCCCGGCCGGCGGAACAGACCGGCCACGCGGGAAAAACCGCCGTTTCATCCGGCATGCCCGGCAGACATCACGGATTCCCCTTTTCCCCGGCTGAAAACCTTGCGGTTTTGCTGCTATCATGACGGCAGAGTCCGTCGTTTGACGACATCGCGTTTTCCGAAACATCGCTCCCTGTACCATGAAAAAACTGATCCTCATCACCATCCTGTTTCCGATGACAGCCGCCCTTGCCTGGGACGGCATCGAACCCTCCAGCGGCACGAAAATCGAAATCACCTCCCGCCTCAGCAAGGTCAAAAAAGGCAATACCGTCGAAATTTTCGATCACGGCAAAAACGAATACCATGAAATCGAAATCGACCGGATTTCCAGCCACGGCCGGGACGTGAAATTCGAGGTCTACGACAAGGACACCGGAGAAGAAAGGGTCTTCATCATGGAAGGCGCCAGAAAACAGGCCACGGCCTCATAAGAAGCGCCCCCGGGCCATTTGTCTTCCGAACCGGAAATCCCGCCGGCTTTCCGCTTCCGCGATTTCCCCGGCAACCGGTACCGGACAGCCGCTTTCCGGACAGTCTCGCGGTACGGCACCTCACCGGCCGGGAACCGGAAAACGGTGCACCCCCTTCCCGGCTGTTCAAAAACCGCAAAGATATTTATCATGTGGCGCACGCTTGTCATCCCGGTTTCAGTCAGGCCGGCCTATCCGTTTTTCCGGCACGGGCAGCAAAACCGAAGCCACTCGAAAGGAAACCATGATCATCACTATCGGCACCACCACACTTGACGTCGAACTGTACGACAACCACGCTTCCCGCAGCCTGCGAAAGACCCTCCCCCAGGAAATCCGCATGAACAGCTGGGGCGACGAATATTACGGGGAACTGGCCCGGCGCATCGATTACGACGGCGACGCGTTGCGCGACGTCTTCGACATCGGCGAAGTGGCGCTCTGGCCGTCCGGCAACGCCCTTTGCATCTTTTTCGGTCCCACGCCGGCCAGTGTCAACGGAGAACCCCGCATGGCATCCGACGGTGTGGCCCTGGGCAAAATCACCGGCGACGTTTCCGTCCTCAAAAAACTGAAAGGCTCGCTCTCCCATGTGAAAATCGCCGCCCGATCCTGAAAACAGCCGGCAACCGATGTCCGCCACGTTCCCGACAAACGGCCCGGTCCCCGCCGGCCGACACCCGCGCCCGTCACACACGGGAAACGGAGCCGGAGTACAATAGCGCGATGAAGAAAAGCCTCAAAATCCTCGTTATCGCCGCTTTCGTCTCCGTCGCCTATCTGTTCTGCTCGATCGCCCTCTTTTCCACCGTCGACCAGAAAAAAACGGCGGACGCCGCCATCATACTGGGCGCTGCCGCCTGGTACAAACGGCCGTCACCCGTTTTTCAGGAACGTATCCGGCACGGTATCTGGCTCTACGAAAACGGCTATGTCGGCAAACTGATCCTGACCGGCGGCAAATCGAAAAACGCTCCCTTTTCCGAAGCGTACGTCGCCCGCCGGTATGCCCTGTCGCAAGGCATACCGGAAAAAGACATCCTGATCGAGGAAGCATCCCTGACCACGCGGGAAAACCTCATCAACGCCCGCGCCATCATGGAAAAAAACGGTCTGGGAACCGCGCTCGTCGTCAGCGACCCCATGCACATGAAACGGGCGATGCAGATCGCCGGCGACCTCGGCATCACCGCCTGGTCTTCCCCGACACCGACCACCCGTTACGAAAGCTTCAGGGCCAAGGTCCTCTTTCTCGTCCAGGAAACCTGGCACATGATCGGCTACATCATCTACCCCAACGGCCTGCCGGAATGGCCCGCCCCGGGCAACGGCTCCTGATGCCGGCCTCCTGCCGGCCCGGCAATTTCCGCCATCTCCCGTTACAATAGAAAAAACCGGGAAAAACGCCGCATGGCTTTTTTCCCCTTCGTTTTCGTCATCCCGTTTCAGACCCGGAGGTTCCCATGCAACACACCCTGTCCCGCCACTGGCTCCATTCCCTCGCCATCGCCGTGCTTCTTGCCCTCGCCGGCATGGCGAACGCCGCCGCTCCCCTGCCGCCTCCCGGAGCGCTTTCCGGAGAAAACGCCCTGAAACTGATCCGGTCGCAAGGCCGGAAACTGGCCATCATCGACGTGCGCACCCCCGCCGAATTCGACAAGGGCCACCTCCCCGGCGCAACGCTTCTTCCCGTACAGGAGCTGGAACAGAACCTCGACAAAATCCCCGATGGTCCCGTCCTGCTCGTCTGCCGCACCGGCCGCCGTGCCGGCGACGCCTTCGGGATCATCCGCAAGGCCCGCCCCGGCAAGGAAAACCTCTGGTACCTGAAAGGCACTCCCGTCTATCATTCCGACGGAACGTACGAATTCCGCTAGAAACATCCCGGCCCGCGATACGGTTCCGGCCGGAACACCCATCGGCCGCCGGCGGGCCGGTTGCCGCCGTGACCGCATACGTCCCATACCGGTATGAACACGGTTTATTCCGGCACGCATGAATGTGCCGCCTGCATGCAAACAGGCATGGTGCATTTCATCCGCCGTTTCCGCGCGCCGGAAAAAAGCGCCCCGCGCCATCCATATCCGGCATTCACCATTCTCGCGAATCGTACCGTTTCCGGATTTCAGGAGAAAGCGGCCTGAAATCGCCTTTCAGAAACGCTTCCAGACGCCCGGGCGAATCGTGGCCGATGACGAAAAAGCGTGACGGATCGTAAAAATCGCAATCCAGTACCATCAGGCGGTTGGTGATGACTTTCCGCCCGAGCAGCAGGGCCTCGGGAATGCGGAAAGACAGTCCCTCGCCGGGATCGATGCGATACATGTCCACCATGATCTCCGAGCGTCCGATCATCTCCAGATAGGCCGGATACGGAATGCGGTTTCCGAACCGCTGTCCGGACAAAATGACGTGTTCACGGATATACCCCGCCACCGACGGAAAAAGCCGTACCGCCCTCTCGCGTATTTCCGCCAGACCATCCAGCCGGGAGCGATCCCCGTCGCTTCTGTACATCCCGACGAAAACATAAAAATAATGTCTGGCGGGTGAATCCACCGTTTCCATGACACGGCCATTCACGGCATTCGGTCTGAACGCGATATCCAGCCGCCGCGCATCGGCCTCATGATAGGATTCGGCACGATCGATGACTTTCCGGCCGATCAGATCATGAAGCTTTTTCCGCAATGCATCGGGATTTTTTCCCGCGGCCACCTGTTCCAGCATATCGTGAAACCGGAGACAGACCGTTTTGCCGGGATGCAGCAGCCGGTACGCTTTCAGAAGATACGGATCGGTCACATTGCAAAATACCGTCATCCCCTTTTCACGCTCTATAAAACGCCTGCGCGAAAACAGGGCCAGCAGCCAGATCACCCGGTTCGTGAAAGCATGCGAATATTCCGATATTTCCCGAACGGAAAATTCGGGAAGATGTACCCGAAACATTTCGACCACATGTATGCCGGGCGTGAACCAGCTTTTCTCCCGTGAAGGCAGGAAAACCGAATCCACCAGATTGAATATCCCGGCAACCTGTTCATAATCGGTGAGAAAATGCCTGACCACGAAGCGTTTCACCTTTCCGAAAAACGACAGATTCCGTTTGTCCGGCCGACCAGCCAGACGGTATTTTCCCGACAGCAAGCCGGTCAGGGAAAAATCCTTCAGAGACCGGCCGGGTTCCACGTCCGGAAAATACTTTTTCAAAAGCGGCGGAATGTCCTGTTGCGTGGAACCGCCGGAAACCCGGTAAACCCGGAAACGGTCACGATCCGGAAAACGCGCCGTCCCTGCCAGAAGGGACTTTAAGCGGACGAACGCCTGCCAGGCCAGCATCATTTTTCCCAGGGGGCCGCGCGGGGAAAGCGCTCCTGCAAAAACCTTTCGCTCTCCGTACCGTTTCCGTCCGTGATATTGTTGAAGCAGAACGTTTTCGGATGAAAAATACCGAGATCGCGCTTCAGTTTCCGGACGTTGTCCCGCATTACCGTCAACATCTCGACAGGGAAAAATCGGTTGCGCAGACGGGCGGAAAAATTCACCCTGCCCGTGAACCGGACGGGACACTCATAAGTATTGATCATCTCGTAGGAAAACAGCACTCTGGAAATTTCATCTCCGGTACGAAAAGGCGCGGAATTGGCTTCTTCCAGTTCCGGATAGTCTTCCCGTGTCTGCCGGAAAAATGTCTTTGTATAGGCATCAATGGAATGGGCCGGTGTGTAAAAGGGAATTTCCAGCCCACGCTTTTTCCGGTACAGCATCCACGCCCGGACAACGGTTTTCAGCCAGTCCCGGCGATCGTCGTCATCCAGAATGTCCGCCGCCACCTGTCGTGTCATCTCTTTTTCCTGTTCACGGCTCGCCCAGACGAGAGGACACCGGTCATAGTCATAAAAATCGGACACCTCCAGCGGACGGTTGAAAAACATGTCGTCATTGGCATACAGGAAATGCTCGGACAATCCGGGAATCCTGTCGAGATACATTTCAATCGCAATGGACGAAAAGAGCGGCAGCCGTTCGGCAGGAATGATTTGCCGGTGATCCACCACCGAAATTTTGGGATGGTCTTTCAGCCAAACCGGGCGCTGGCCGTCGGTCACGATGAAAATATGCCGGATCCAGGGAACGTTTTCAAAGGCGGACCGGAGGGAATACCGCAATTCATCGTGCTGGACATAACGCACATCCCCCGCATTGTCTTCCGTCAGGACATGGCCGAACGCCGCCATCCGCGCGGCTTTTCTGGCGGCAAATGACGGATCGGAACCGTCGCACCACAAATAGACCAGATCGACCTCCAGCGGGGTATATATCCTGTTTTCCGTCATGCTTCCCATTTTCCTTGCCGTCTGCCGGGATATCGCGGGCACAACCGGCCACCCGGCGCCTTGCCCGGAAAATACTTGCCGCTCCAGCCGTCCGCACGACACCGCAAAATCGTCTCGCCGGACCGGCCATGCCCCCTGCCGCGTCCCGCATCCGTTTCCGACTTCCTCCAAGAAACATTAACGGTGCTTTCGAACTTCGTAACCCGTTGATTTATTGGCTTCTTATGAAAACAAAAAGCTGCCGTCCAACCGGACACGATGGATTTTGCTGTGAAATTTCCGTAAAATTTGTCCGAATAAATAAGGACTTACCCGGAAAATCGGCTTGTTGCAGGCGTCTGTTAATGTTTCTTAGCAGATGTTTTTTCACAACACTTCATCCGTTTTCCGTCACTTCAGCGGAAACGGCCATTTCCACAGGCTCTTGACTGTCCAGCCGGCAGAAACAAAAAACCGCGGACGAAACCGCCATCCGTCCGGCAAAACATATCCGGGACACTGGCGGGAGAACGGAAACGGTTCCCGAAAAAATCCTCTCCCTTTTCCCGTTTTTCAAAACGGATTGATTCTTGTTTTCATCTGGTGTACAACATGCCTGTCCGGCACCGTTTTCCGACAGCGACTGTCCGTTTTTCCTGCCGCCGGCCCGGTGCCTTTCCAACCCTGTTTTCAGACGAAACGGAACAAACACCATGTGGAAAACCTATGCCTTTGCCTCGGCTTTTTTCGCGGCCCTGACCGCCATCTTCGCCAAACTCGGCGTCAGAGACGTCAATTCCGATCTGGCGACAGCCATCCGCACCCTGATCATCCTGTTTCTGACCTGGGGCATCGTTCTGGCCGGCAACCATTTGGGCGAAGTCCGAACCCTCGGCAAAAACACCTGGATATTCCTCATTCTCTCCGGTGTCGCCACCGGCCTGTCCTGGCTCTTCTATTTCAAGGCCCTCCAGAACGGCGATGTGTCGTTCGTCGCTCCGGTCGACAAACTGAGCGTGGTCATGACCATCATTCTTTCCTTCATCATCCTGAAAGAACCTCTCTCCTGGCGCGCCATACTCGGCGGCCTGATGATCGCCGGAGGAAGTCTGGTTCTGCTGACGAAATGACCCGGCAGAAACCGGCCGGACAACCGCAAACAGGAAAACCCCCGCTTCCCCGGCCATGATCCTGCCTGTCAGGCCAATCGTCTTCCCGCCGCGACGGTTCGGGAAAACGCCGTCGAACCATGCCGGAAAAAACACGAGATGGACGTTCCCTCAAAACAGGCCGGAAGGGAAATCCGGGCGCCGGCTTTCCGTAACGGAACGGCAGCCCCCCCAAAAAACGGTCATTCAGGATCGCTCCGGACGATGGCATCGGCACAATCGGCCATCCGGTACAAAAACACGCCGGCCCCCAGGAAAAAACAAAGCGATTCCGGGAAAAAACCGAAACATATTCGTTGCCTGCCCGGCAGCGGCTTTCTGGTGGTTCAACATCGATATTTCCGCCACTTTTCCGGTGATTGGCCGAAATCATCGCCCCCTTCCTGAAAACCGCCGGAGCGGATGCCCGTGAGGGATTCAGGGGATTGCCCGCTTTATCCGTTCATCGCGCTTTCGACATGTCCCCGTACCGCCTGCCGGCACAATGCCCGTTTCGGGTTTACAATAAAGTTCTGACCGTTTTATTTCGCCTGCCATGTCCCGACCGATCCTCCAAACGCTTGCCGCATTCGTCATCGCCGCCTTTTCGCTGGCGGGCTGCCAGCGGGAAAAAGCGCCGGCCACGCCAGAAGCGGCGACCGTGTCCTCCCCTTCCGTCGATCCGGCCGCCGAACTGTCCAGAGCCCATGACGGCGACGCCCGGGCCCAGCTGCACGTCGGCCTGCTCTATCTCAGGGGCGAAGGCGTCCCGCAGGATTACCGCGAAGCCCGCTTCTGGATCGAAAAAGCGGCCCGGCAAGGACTGGCCGATGCCCAGACCCGTCTGGGAACGCTCTACCGGGACGGAACGGGCAGCGCACCCGATCCGGAACTGGCGCGCCAGTGGCTGGAAAAAGCGGCCGGCCAGGGCCATGCCGAAGCGCAAATCCGGCTGGCCCGGCTGCTTCTGGCAGACAGTCTTCACGCCGAAAACATCGCTATCGCGCGACAATGGCTGGAGAAAGCGGCAGCCCAGGGAATGGACGAAGCCAGAAACGTCCTCTCCGGCTTTTCCACCGACGGCAAAAACACCATCGCCGACTTCGGCAAAATCCGGTCATGGCTGAACGCCGCGCCGCAAGAGCTCCCGTCATCCGCCAGGGATGAAACGTCCGGCCTGTCCCGGCCGGAAAAATGACCGGATCTTTCCGGCCCGCTGTCTCCCATCTCCGCACCCTGCCGTGTTGTGGACGGAAACCGGACCAGACCGCCATCGCCGCCTTCATCCTGCCTGCAAACGGCCCGAATATCCCCGGCCCCTCTCTTGTCACCGAAAGCAATGCCCCACCCGCCGGAATTTCCGGCCAGCCCTCCGCCCGTGAAACGATTTCAGCCAGTACACCGGCCATTCACGAAACAGGCCGCTATCGCCCCGACAGAAAAACCGCGAATTCATTGCGACAGGTCCCGGCATACCCCCATACCGCAACACCCCTTACCGGCGAAAAACGGATACATCCGTGCAGAATCTCTTCCCGGTTGCCGCCACCGGCCGGCAGACCATTCGCAACAGCCCCCTTCCCCTGCCAATTTCCCGCACACGGAAACCGGCAAAGACCGGCACCCGCAGGACAGGACCCCACCGGTCCGGACAGCAGCGAAACCCTCCCCGCCTGTCCAGGACCATTCCCATCGGCCGGCTTGCCTGTCATAATGGACACCGCACCCGGTCAACCCTTATTTTTCCGTGATTATGCAAACCGGCCTGTTTCGCCCATTCAGACACCTTGCCGCCATCGTCCTGATCGCATCCGCACTCCTGCCCCTTCACGCCGAAGTGAACGGGCAAAACCCCTCCGGCACGACAGATACGGAAAAAAGCGCTCCCCTTTCGGCCACACAAAAGCCGGCTTCCGAAACACCGGTTTCACCGGCAGAAGAAGGTATCCGGCTCTATCAGAAACGGCAATACGCAAAAGCCCTTCCCTACCTGATGGCCCCCGACGCGCAAAAAGACCCGCTCGTGCAAACCGCGCTGGGCAACATGTTCAGCATGGGACTGGGAGTGGACGCCGATCCCGGAAAAGCGTTCGACTGGTACCGGAAAGCGGCCCAACAGGGCCATCCCGTCGCCCAGCTCTACACGGCCTATTCATGGGAAAAAGGATTCGGCACCGCGAAAAACAGCCGGGAAGCGTTCAAATGGTATCAAAAGGCCGCCCGAAGCGGCCTTCCGGACGCCTGCTACAAGCTCGGCTATCTGACCGAAAAGGGAACCGGCACCCGCGCCAGCCTGAAACAGGCGCTGGAATGGTACCGGAAAGCGGCCGAAGGCGGCAACGCGGCGGCGCAGACCCGGCTCGGACGCGCCTACAGCGAAGGAGAAGGCGTCAGGCGCGACTATCTGGAAGCCGCCCGCTGGTTCTACCGGGCGGCCGAACAGGGCAATGTCCAGTCCCAGACCGCACTGGCCTGGCTCTATGAAACCGGCTTCGGTGTCGGAAAGGACGAACCGCGCGCCGCGCGCTGGTACACGAAAGCGGCCCAACAGGGATACGCCCCCGCCCAGAACAACCTCGGCTACCTCTACGACAGCGGAACCGGCGTCATGCAGGACTTCGCCACCGCCCGCAAATGGTACGAAGCCGCCGCTGCGCAAGGAAACGTTTCCGCCATGGTCAATCTGGGACAACTCCACTACCTCGGCCACGGCACCCCCCAGAATTATGCCCGTGCCGCCGAATGGTTCGCCAAAGCGGCGGAAAAAGGCCACCCCAGAGCCATAAACAATCTCGGCATGGCCTATCTCGACGGCATGGGCGTCGAAATGGACCGGAAAAAAGCCGGGCAGTACTTCATCCGGGCGGCAAAACTGGGCAACGCTCACGCCCAGTACAATCTGGCGACCCTCTACGTCCAGCATCCCGACGTCCTGACTGCAGCGGGCCGGACGAAAACGGATGCCCTGGCGCTGCAATGGTTCAGAAAAAGCGCGGCAAACGGCCATCCCGCCGCGATGGAATATCTGGCTGACGTGTACCGTTACGGCAAACTGGGCCAGCGCAAAAACCCGAAACTGGCGGAAAGCTGGCAGAAAAAAGCCGACGCCATGCTGGAAAAGGAAAAAGCGGCGCAAGCCGTTCTCCCTCTGCCGCAAGGCAGTCCCTCCACACCGCCCGCCCCGTCCGGCACAACAGGCGGACCGGCAAAAGAAAAAACCGCCGGGCCGGCCGACAAATACGACGAAGACTGGCTCAAATAAGTCCCGGAACACAGGACGGCAACATCACGGAATCCAGTCTGCCGGCGGAAGAAAACCGTCCGCGATATCCACCGGATCAGGCACAAGGATTCCCGGCTTTTTCCTGCCGCAACGGCAAAAGAAGGCTGGCAGGTACACCCGGAAAAATGCGCCTCCCCGGCCGGGTCGCGGAAAAAACCGGTATCATCATATGTGCCCTCTGGCAAAGGACGCCCTGAAACCGGATACCCCGGCAAATTCATATCCGCAAAAAACACGATGACCGATTTGACACGCATTCCCGTTTCCGAACCGATCAGACAGCGTTTCATCACGGAAATCCGGGAAGCATTCCGGAAAAGTCACGAAAAAGAATACGGGCTCCGCAAACACCCCATCCTTCCGGTGGAAGACATCGAAAAATCCTTCGGCGCACGGGAGTACCGAAACATACTTCGCCGTCATCGTTATCGACCGGGAAACCGGACGCAATCGTTATCCGGGAAGCGACATAAAAACGGTATCCCGAAATCCGCATCCGGGAAACACAATCCCCCTGTTACGAAAAATGCAACATTCATTTTTATCCCAACAAGTGCGGATTTCATCTCGTCGAGTCCTGCCAGTGTGGCCACAAAGCCCCTCACCGGCAAGGCGAAAAAGCCGGCGGCCTTCCCACAAAAACGGGAAAAAACTTTTTCAGATTCGAAAAAACCACGAATAAGCCGGCTCCGCCCGGCAGTCCCGCCAGCAAGTGGAGATTTCCCGATATCCCCCCGTTTCTTCCCGCCGGAACAGAAACGGATACCCCCCTGCCGGCACGAACCTGCATGAAAAAACGGTGTGATTCCTCTACCCGCCCGGCCGGTCGCCCCTCATCCCGGCAAAATCCCGTTTCCCGCATACCGCCGACACCGGCCGGCCATTCATTCCCCGAAATCCCCCACAATGCGGAAACGCACGGGAACCGTGTCCGACCGAAACGGACAAATCCTGCCCGCCAGCCGGGCTGCCGGTTGCAACCGGCCTTTTCAGGGAAAGAAAGACACCATGTATCACGACAATAACCGCCTTCCAACGGAACCCCGCAACAAATCCCCCGTTTTTTCCATACCGGACAATACTGGAACATCCGGCTTGAACGGATCATTCCGGACACCCGTTACGCCGGATATTTCCCCATACGGACAACAGGAAAAAATCTTGCGTCAAACGGACAGACATCCCCCGTACAGAAACCTGCCGGCCAGAGACAAACCATCGAAAAAAAGGGGAAAAACCGCAAGGATATGCGAAAGGACAGAGAAGAAAATGCGAAATGACGGGCAACACAGGAAAAAACCGTTTTGCCGGATCGCTTCCGGTTCCGGTACGCGCCAGACGGTGCGTACCGGAACCGGAAAACCGGATCAGCTCCGGTTTGCGCTGGCGTCTACATCATAACTGGCATGATGAGTGCTGAGACCGGAGAAAGTATCCGCATCATAAACACTTCCCAATGCATAAGGCAACGGATTGAATTCCGCTTTCTGCCGGGAACCGTATGCGGAGCCCAGAATGACACCGATTGCCAGAAAACAGACAAAAACAGCTCCGATAAAAGAGCCAACGACCTGGGATTTGGTTTGAGTAGACATCATATTCACCTTGATTTTTCAAAAACTCGCTCTCCTGCTTTCATTTTTCAAAACTGACGCTCCATAAGGTTTAATGTTGAACTCAATGTTGCCTTTTTTTCACCGGAGAGCATCCGTGAAGGCGACAAGTCATGTTTTAAAACATGTCCGATACGGCTTCAAGAAGGTTTTTCAGACGTATTTATTCGGATTTTTCGGCAAAAATCACGAAAATCGATGAAAATGCCTTAAAAAATGGCCTAACCCTATGATTTCAAATAATAATTTTATCGAATAATTCTTCTGTTTTTCCTGACGCATTCTTTTGGAATCATCGATAAAAACTAACTGGAATCGACGGAAAACAGCCCAAAGAGCGGCATGGCGAAAAAACCGGCAGATTGTTTTGCCGCTCCGGAAAAGGCCAAATGCCCCGTCGCCCCCCCTGCCCGGCAAAACCCGGACGAAAGACCGGAACATCCGGGGAAACCGGTTTTTCCCGGAGAGCCGAAAAACACGTTTGATCGAATCCGTCCCTTGTTCATCCGGTTCCCAAGCCGGAGAACGGCACATTGACAGCCCCATCAGGCCGATGCAGGCCCCCGGAAACAGGACAACGGAACAAAAAAAGAAAGTGGCAAAGAGGATGGAGACCTGCCGGCCCGTCCAAAAAGAAAACGCGGCTCTGGCGAAGCCGCGTATGGGGTTTTCGATCGGTTCCGGTTTCCGGGGAAACCGTCCATCAAGTCCCCGCCGTTTCATTTTAATACGGACTCTTCCTTTTTTTCAAGCGCTTTTTGCCGGATCGGCCGGAAAAAAATCCGCCGGAAATCCCTGCGAAACAATAAATTTCCATAAATTCCTAGCTTTCATATAGGAAATAGGTATAATAATGGAAACCGATTCATTTTTACGGACAATTCACTGCTTTTCAGGACACTGGACAACGCAAAATGAAAATTTCGACCAAAGGACGATACGCACTGCGCTTCATGATCGATCTGGTGCAACACGGCGGCGACAGTTACACGTCGCTGAAAGACGTGATCGCACGGCAGGATATTTCACCGAAATATCTGGAACAGATCGCCACCGCGCTCGGCAAGGCCGGCCTGATCCAGAGTGTGCGCGGGCCACAGGGCGGTTACCGGCTTTCCCGCGCTCCGGAAGAATACACGATCGGGGACATTCTGCGGCCGATCGAAGGCGATTTCGCCTGCGTTTCCTGTCTGGAAAACACGCCGAACCTGTGCCCGCGTTACGAAAACTGCACGGTCGTCCATTTCTGGGAAGGTCTGCACAAGGTCATACTCGATTATCTGAACTCGACGACCTTAAAAGAGCTGGCTGAGCGGCACCAGACCGAACTGTGTACCGACGCCTATGATTTCGTCATATAAAAACCGTTTTATACAAAAAACCAGGGAGACAACATGAACAGACCATCTCCGGACACATCCATTCCGGACTTTCCAATACCCGCCGCGACGGAAAACCGCCGCCGTATGGCAAGCGTCTTGCTGCCGAAAGAAGCAGGGACCATCCCCTTTTTTCCTGCCGCGTCCATCTGTTGTCGTTTTCTCTTCCGAATGTGTCCGGTCTGAACCGGATAATCCGGTTCATCCGTTCCGATTGACTGTTTTTTTTTCCGATTTTCAACCGATTTGATTGATTTAACCAAATTTCAAGGAGTTACCATGTCCAATATCGCCAAAAGCGCCACCGATCTGATCGGCAACACCCCGTTGCTGGAACTGACCCGCTACAATGCCGAAAACGCGCCGGATGCCACCATCCTCGCCAAACTGGAATATTTCAACCCGGCCGGCAGTGTCAAGGACCGCATTGCCAAAGCCATGATCGATGCGGCCGAAGTCGACGGCAAACTCGTCCCCGGCTCCACCATCATCGAACCCACATCCGGCAATACCGGCATCGGTCTGGCCGCCGTGGCGGCCGCCCGCGGCTACCGCATCATCATCACCATGCCTGACACCATGAGCGTCGAACGCCAGAAACTGATCCGTGGCTACGGCGCCGAACTCGTTCTGACCGAAGGCGCCAAAGGCATGAAAGGCGCCATCGAAAAAGCGCAGGAACTGGCCGCGTCCATCCCGGGCAGCTTCGTCCCCCTTCAATTCGACAATCCGGCCAACCCGGCTGTCCACAAGGCAACCACCGGCCCGGAAATCTGGCGCGATACGGACGGCAAGGTCGATATCTTCGTCGCCGGTGTCGGCACCGGCGGCACGCTGACCGGAACAGGCTCCTTCCTGAAAGAAAAGAATCCGGCCATCAGGGTCGTCGCGGTCGAACCGGAAAGCTCTCCGGTTCTGTCCGGCGGCAAACCCGGCCCGCACAAGATTCAGGGAATCGGCGCCGGATTCGTGCCCAGGGTACTGGATACCGCCATTTACGACGAAATCCTGCCGGTACCGAACGAAGCCGCCTTTACCACGGCACAGGCACTGGCCCATACGGAAGGCGTACTGGTCGGCATCTCGTCCGGTGCGGCCCTCTGGGCGGCCACCCAACTGGCCAAACGTCCGGAAAACCGTGGCAAAACCATCGTCGCCCTCCTGGCCGACAACGGTGAACGCTACCTGTCCACCGCCCTGTTTCCCGATAACTGAAATGGCGGCGTTAACCTGAAACAATAAAAAAGAGACGAACAAATGGAACTGGAAACCCTCTGTATCCACGGGGGAAAGGTGGACACCGACAAAAGCGGTGCCATCTCGACCCCGATCTACCAGACAGCCACCTACGCCCATCCCGCACTGGGCCAGAGCACCGGCTACGACTACACCCGCGATACCAACCCCACGCGTGACGCACTGGAAGCGGCCATGGCGAAACTGGAAGGCGGTTCGGCCGCACTGGCCTTCGCTTCCGGCATGGCAGCCGCCACCGCACTGATGGAAATGTTCTCGCCCGGCGACCATATCGTGGCATCCGATGATCTGTATGGCGGCAGCTGGCGTCTCTTTCACCGCATCTCGATGAAAAACGGACTTTCGTTCGACTGGGCCGACACGTCCGATCCGGAAAAAACCGAAGCGCTCATCCGGCCCGAAACGAAAGCCATTTTCATCGAAACGCCGACCAATCCGCTCATGCACGTCACCGATATCCGGGCCATCGCCCGTATCGCCAGACGACACCGGATCCTTCTGATCGTGGACAACACGTTTTTATCACCGGTTTTCCAGCGCCCGCTCGAACTGGGCGCCGACATCGTACTGCACAGCGCGACCAAATATCTGGCAGGACACAACGACACCGTAGCCGGCATACTGGTATGCCGCACGGACGAACTGGCCGAAAAACTCAAGTTCATCCGGCTCACCACCGGTGCGGCACTGGCGCCGTTCGACAGCTGGCTCGTTTTGCGCGGCCTGAAAACCCTTTCCGTACGCCTGAAAAAACAGGAAGAAACGGCCCGGCAAATCGCGCTCTGGCTGGCATCGTGCCCGAAAATCGGCAAAGTGCATTACCCGGGACTGCCCACCCACAAGGGACATGGCATCTCGCTTGGACAGGCCTCCGGTTTCGGTGCGATGATCTCGTTCGAAGTCACGGAAGCGGCCGGTGGCGAAGGACTGGTCAGAAACATCCTCGAAAAAGTTTCGCTCATCCGGTTCGCCGAAAGCCTCGGCGGAACGGAAACGCTGATCACCTATCCGGCCACCCAGACCCATGCCGCCATTCCCGAAGACGAACGCAATGCCCGCGGCATCACCAATCGCCTGCTGCGCCTCTCCGTCGGGCTGGAAAGCGCGGACGACCTGATCGCCGATCTGGCCCGGGCTATGGACATCGGTATCAGCCGCGACGACCCGTACCACTTCGATGAAATCATCGACCGCACCGGCACTGGCTCGCTCAAGGTCGATTTCGCCGAAGCCCGCGGCAAGCCGAAAGACGTCATCCCGATGTGGGTCGCCGACATGGACTTCCGGTGTCCGCCCGCCGTCACCGCCGCCCTCCAAAAAATGACGGAACACGCCATCTACGGCTATTCGGAACCGAAACCCGGTTATTTTGAAGCGGTCAGGAGCTGGTTTTCCCGCCGTCACCACTGGGACGTCAGGGAAGAATGGCTCGTCAGGACACCGGGCGTGGTCTTCGCCCTCTGCGCGGCCATCCGGGCTCTGACGAAAGAAAACGATGCCATCCTGATCCAGCCGCCGGTCTATTACCCGTTTGCCGCCTCCATTCGCGACAACCGCCGCAAACTGGTCGAGAACCAGCTGGTACTGTGCAACGGCCGTTACACCATCGACCTGGCCGATTTCGAACGCAAGATCACCGACAACAAAGTCCGGCTGTTCATCCTGTGCAATCCGCACAATCCGGTCGGCCGCATCTGGACGAAAGCCGAACTGACGGCAATGGCCGACATCTGCCGGGCCCATGACGTCAAAATCGTTTCCGATGAAATCCATGCCGATTTCGCATTCCCGGGCCATGCCTACACACCGTTCGGCACACTGGGCGACCCGTATCTTCGGGAAGCCGTCATCTGCACAGCCCCCAGCAAGACATTCAACATCGCCGGACTGCAAGTCTCGAACATCTTCATCGCCGATGAGGAAATCCGCCGCAAATTCCGGCAGGAAATCGACGCGACCGGATACAGCCAGATGAACACGGCCGGACTGGTCGCGGCACAGGCCGCATACGAAGAAGGGGAAGAATGGTTCAATGCCCTGCTGACCTACCTGACCGGCAATCTGGCGATACTGCGCCAGTTCACCGAAAAACGCCTGCCGGGCGTGACCCTGATCGAACCGGAAGGCACTTACCTGCCCTGGCTCGACTTTTCCGGCACGGGCATGAAAGGCAAGACACTGGATGATTTCATCGTGAACGAAGCCGGCCTCTGGCTGGACGACGGCGAAATCTTCGGTCCCGGCGGCGAAGGATTCCAGCGTATCAACATCGCCTGTCCCGCCGCCATCCTGAAACAGGCGCTCGAACGACTTGAAGCGGCCCTGAAAAACCGGAAAAACCGCTAGGGCTTCTCATGGCGGACATCCCCCTTCTTTCCCGGATGTCCGCCTTTTTTGCCACTGACACGCCCAAGCCACAAGCCGGCAACACATCCGATCGCCACACACACGCATGACATACTGGTACGCGGAAACGGCATTTTCCGAAAAAACGTGAAAACCGCCGCCCTCAGGCGGTCAGAGAACGCCGGATATGCCCCATCGCACGGGCGACGAACGCTTCCTTCTCACCGACAGGAGCCACATAATACAAGGCGTCTTCCGCCACCCCGATCCCTTCCGTTTTCGCAATCACCTAGGCAGCCAGATAACTGGACGCCAGACAGCCGCCTGCCGTCGCGATATTCCCGTTCGCATGAAACGGCTGCGCCAGCACCTCCACCCCCGCTTCCTCGACCCAGGATTTCGTCGTCAGATCGGTACAGGCGGGAATGCCGTCCAGCAGGCCGAGCCTTGCCAGAATGAGCGTCCCCGAACATTGTGCGCCGACCAGCTGCCGGGACGGATCCAGCGCCAGCGCGTCCATGATCGACGCATCACGGGCGACATCACACGTCTTCATGCCGCTGCCTACCAGCACCACATCCGCCGTTTTCACGGCTGACAGATCGCATTGCGCCGAGACCGTCACACCGTTTATCGACGTGACCGACGCCGAAGGACAGCAAATACGGACATGCCGGCCGGGCCGTGAAATCCTGTTGAGAACGCCCAGCGCAATAAAAGAATCCAGTTCATTGAACCCCTCGAAAGTCAGTATGACAATATTCATGATACGGATACTTCTGTTCTGTCTATCTTTTGGATAAAACCCGGACAAACCGCCGGTCGCGGCATATCCGATGCATGAACAGAATAACCCCCGGCGGAACCGGTATTCAACGATATGGACGAAACGTCCTGTCCACCCGGCGACATCTCATATCGACACTCCCCGAAACGATGCCGGAAAACAACAAAAAAGGAAAAACATCCGGTATCCTGTCCCCAAACCGCTCTTTGCAAGGAAACCGGCCCGGATACCGGGCAGTTCACATTTCCCCGAAAATCAGCCTTTCCGGAAAAACCGGCCAGTCTTTACATCATGACAAGAATATATTGATCTCTCAAAAAATAAATCAAACTGTAATCTCTGAAATTATCCATATTTCTTGAGCCAGCTTTATCAAGAGAGATTGCCTCTTCTCAATATTTTCTGCATTCCATTGATCAAACGACATTAATTTTTTATTGATTCGTGAAATTGATGTATTCTGGCCAACATCAGCAAGAGCTGATAAACTTCTCGTCAAATAATTGCTACTCTTGGCATATTCAGTAATTTTATCTGAATAAATATTGTGCAATCAGGGGATACATTAGACAAACAAAATATCAAAAAACAATTACAATCAGTCTATATATATAATTTGGAGGTATAAACCTATTTCCCTAAAGTACAAAACAAAAGTGATAAAAAAACCGTAAAATCAAGGCCTTTGCTACTCATTAGCTTGTTTTGTCGCTTAAATCTGCTTTACGATATTGAAAGATAACAGGCGATAAGCGAATTATTTGTTGCCTTTAGCCCGATTATGAGTCGCACAAAGCATTGTGCAGTTGCTAATGTCAGTTGCACCGCCGTTGCTCCACGCCGTTACATGGTCAGCGTCCATTTCTTTTAGTTTGTATATGCGCCGCCTGTTGCTATCATTCCCTATTGCACACAACGGGCAGTTAGAAACATCATGCGCTGTTGCATTTGCTGTTTGCTGCTCGTAAACAGTCTGCTTTGTTACATTGTCAAAAATACGAATATCAAGCAGCTTTGTATCTACACAGTTCCCTAAAATGTACTCAAAAACGCCCTTGCGGTTCTTTACAAAATAGTCTGCATAAAGGGTTTTCAGCTTGTTGTGTACCTCGTTCGGGTCATAGGCATTTGTATGGAACCGCTCATAGAAAGCGCCCCAATTCAGACCACGCATTTCCGTTTTCACATCAATGAATACATTTGATACCCAATCAATAACACTATTGAAATAGGCTTTTAATTCCATTATATTCGTATCGTATCTGTGACGGCTCATATAATCGTCAATATTGCCCTTGCTAACCCACATAAGTGCAGTACGCAAATAATCCTGCCGCTTTACGTCGCCGCTGATATACGCCGCCCATTTTTGGATTTTGGTGTTTTGACTGTTGGAAAATTCTGCTTTTGCAAGCGTCACGAACGGTCCGGAATAGATAGCGTTCAAAAGTTCCTGTTCATTCAGCGGAACACCGGCAATATTTATTGTTTTGAACCATTCCTTAATTTCGCTTTCCGTGCCGCTACATTCGTATATGGTCAGCTTTGTGTCAAGGATATTTCGCTGCAAATTTTCAGCTAATCCGCCAAAATATTGCTGCATTCCGTTTTCGTCAATAATCGGAAACTTACCCGTCAAAAAGCGTCCTATACTTGTTATACGCTGTTGCCCGTCAAGAATTTCAAATTTGCCATCAGCAACTTTGGTAAAATAGATAAGTCCTATAGGGTAGCCCTTTAATATGGATTGAATAACAGCAACGTCTCTCTTACCGTCTGCATAAATATAATTGCGTTGATATTCCGGCTGAATGGTCAGCTTTCCAGCAAGCCCGAAAAGCCCTTTGCCTTCATATTCGTTATAAACAAAGCCCTCGCATACTTTTTCAATGGTCAATCCAATGTTCAATTCTGTTTTCATTGCTTTGCCCTCTTTCTTATCAGTATTCTTGAATAAGGCACTTTAGGGGTTCCGTCTTTTTGCAAAAAGTATAAATCCCCCGCTGCTGAATGTCCTTTCATCATCTTTTTATGTTCTTTTAGTATTCCGCCAACGCCGATACTTTGTCCTAAATACCCGGAACCCATTCCGACTATTTCAAATTGATCGGGATTATACTTGTCAAGGAAAGAAGAGGGTACGCCCATAACACCGTTATAATCATCGGGTATCGCGTCCACGTACGGAACATCAATTCCATCATAATTGTAATATGGCAAATAACCGTTTTCTTTAAGGTCTTTGTGCTTGCTATAACGCAAGTTGTCTGCCATTGACATTAAAGACAATGGTGCGTGTCTACGTCCGTGGTCCAAATTGGTAAACCAACAAGCATTGCCCTGTCTTGTATAATTACCGACATAACCCATGCGGGCTGCTTTTTCACGGTCTTTCGGGTTTACGTTTGCGCCATCCGGCACTTCAAAAACCATATCTTCATTATTACAAGTAACGCCTATCCACATACGGTTGTTCTTGATTTTTGGGAATATTTCTTTATAGGTCGCCATGCCTATCTGTCCAATAATCAGGAATTTTTTGTTTGCGTCTAATATCCATGCTACAAAATCCCTAAACAGAGAAAAGGGGGGATTCGTAATAATGATGTCCGCTTCATCACGCAATTTCCGCACTTCATCAGATTGGAAATCACCAGTTCCGTCTAAATATTCCCATTCTAAATCGTCATAGTCGATTTTGCCGGAATTGTTTTTGTCGCGGGTCAATGTAAATATTTTTCCCTTTGTTTGAGCCTTTTCTTCATCGAACTGCGGAAACTGAGTTTCAAACAGTGTCATCTGGTGATACTGTTCATATTTTTCTTTTTTTGACTCTATTGAATAACTTGTACTGATTAACTTTTTTAAACCAAGCATTTCCTGCGCAAAGAATCGCGTGAAATTGCTCCATTCTGGGTCATCACAAGGGCATAAGACAACTTTATCCCGGAAAGTATCAGGGTTGTATTCCAAATAGGCATTAACCTCTTTCTGAATATACACATAAAGTGTATAAAACTCATCATTTTGTTGTTTCCTTGCATTCAACAAAGCGTCGTTTGCCATTATTCTGCGCCGCCTTTCTCTTTATCTGCATTTATTTCCACAATACCATCAAGCCCACAGTCAAGGGCTACACAAATTTTAGCAAGTATTCCCTCCCGGCAATTCGTTTTTCACTCCTCTTGTCGCTGCTCCACGATCAGCATCCGCTCTTCCAGAAACGTGCCGAAATCGCACCGGAACCGGACCTGTCTGCGCTTCTGGTTGGCGAAAAGACGGGAAAGCGACTCGTCGTTGATCCTGAAAGGCAATTTGCCTTTCCGGTAATGCGGAAAACACGCCACCTTGTATAACGGCAAATAAATACCGGAACACATCGGCTCGGAAAAATGGCCGTGTTCCTCACACACGGCCTGCCAGCGCATCAGCGTTTTGCGGTCCATGTGCAGCGCCAGAAAATCCTCGAAATTCATGCGTGAAAACAGGAAATCCGGAACGGTATCCGGCTTGTTTTCATACAGTTTCTTCTGGCTGTTCATATAAATATCCCTGTCCACCCAGATCACGATCTCGGCGTTTTTCATCTCGCGCCGCGCATCCCGGTAACGGTTCACCGCCGCCTTGTACACGCCGCTGCCGATAATCTTCGGGGCAAAGGCAAGCGGGATCCGGTGTTCCCGGAAAAAGCGGTTCAGTTCCTGCAAATAGACGTTTTCCGACGACCCTTCGCAAATGACGACGACGGTCTCGATCAGCGGTTTGCGTTTCTTTTTTCTCATGCCGCTCAGATATAAGGAAAAGGAATGCCCGAAAAACAGCCGGTCAGATACTGCTTCCTGAAACTGGCGATATTGCCGACCCCCGCGAAATCCGAAATCCGGGCCAGTGTCGAACCGTCCTGCAGGGTCTTCGTGATAATGCCCACCTCGGAAACGCGCAAAAGAGCCGCATCCAGAATATCCGTATTGTGCACGGTGAAAACCAGCTGGGCCCCCCGGGGGTTATACCGCCTGTCCTTGAACAGGCGCACCAGCTCGATCAGCAAAAGCGGATGCAGCGACCGGTCCAGCTCATCGACCGCCACCACGCCGCCGGATTCAAGCACCGCCAGAAAAACCCCCAAAAGCCCCGCCACAATCTGCGTCCCGCTCGATTCTTCCGTCATGAAATCGAACTCGACCTCCCGGCCGTCGGCGTCCTGATGAAACGAACGGATGCGGTCCGTATTCAGAACAATATCGTCACCCTCTTTCTGGAAACTGGTCAGCCGGGTCAGAAACTCGGGATCGACATCGAGATAATTGCGTTCCCGGGCATCGCGGTCGAGCCGGATGCGCCGGCGGCTCAGTTCCATCCGGTTGATATGGATATCCAGATTCTCCAACAGATCGGTAATCCGTTCGAAAGCGTGCCGGACAGGATCGGGATCGTCCGCTTTTTCCAGCACCGCCGCCAGCATGTCCACCCCGCGCGAAAGATGGATACTGTTTTCGCTCAGCACGACAATGCCGTCATTGAAAAAATCGTACACGGCCGTCACCCGTGGACACAACCCCGGATAGCGCTTGCCGATCACCGACAGAAACGACGACGTCTGCTTCTTTAGCGGCGTACTGCACTCCACCCGGAAAATTTCTTCCAGCCGCGCGGCGGGATAGGATGGCGTGGCAAGAGAACCGAAAGAGCGGCGATCCCCATCGATCGAAAACAGCACCGTCCCGTCCACCGCCAGCGATTCCTTCCGGAACTCGTCCCGGTCATACTCGATGGCATAGACGAAACGCTTTCCGTCACGAACGATCGTCGCCTCGAAAGCCGTCGTGCGCCATTCCGGATGAAGCTTGTCCGGATGGAATTTGCCCTGCACACCGGAAACGGCGCAATCGCGGAAAGTCCCCAGCGCCATCAGCACATTGGATTTGCCTGATCCATTCGAACCGTACAGGGCCAGCGCCGGCACCAGCCGCACATGCTTTTTGGGTTCCGCGAAAAAAACGATGTCCGAATCCCGGAAACCGGCCGGCGCCTTTTTCTCGGCAAACGAGAAATTCACCGTCATATCGAGAATGGAACGGAAATTGCGTATCGACAGCGAAGACAGCACGACAGCCTCCTTTCATAAACCGGAACAGCCGGAAAACCCGAATGATGCCCGTCTTCCAGTATACCCGATGAAAAGCCGCACGATACCGTTTCCGTCATTCTGTCCGTGCAGTTCGGACAAAGAAGCCGATCACGCCGCCGGCCGTTTTTTCCGCCCCGGACCGTCCATGAAAAAAAACCGGGGAAATTCTTCGATAAAATCGAAGAAACCGTCTTTATTTATTTTGTTCATCCGAATATCAACGACGCGTAAGATGGATATGTCAGGGAAACGGACTGAACATTCCGCTGTCCGGTCACATTCCTGGCGAACGCAATACACTCCTTCCTTGTACAAGCCCCCCAGACCTGCGGGGCTTTTTTTTCAGGAAACCTCACCATACGCTCTTCTCCGACATTCTCCCACCCTCGCCAGACAGAAAACGGACGACTTCCGGCGAGGATGCCTGAAACCGCCGCAAGTTTTGTTGGCATGACACCATCCGGTCTGCCTGCACAGGATGCATCCGGCTTGACCGTTCCCCCTCCTTTACGAGCAAAACTCTCCGGTCGTCTGCTCTGCCGGACGGCAGATCCCGTTCAACGGCACAAGGGAAAATCGGAATGTTGAATAAATGTAACATCTGTTAATGCACATTAACCGACATTCAAGCATTTCTTCGAGAAACCGGATTTTCTATTTACCAGAAGGGGTTACAGGAGCCCTTTCCACGAATTTACCGGATTACCGCTCTTTAATCCACATCCATTTTTTTGAAAACAAGACCCTCATAGTCAAAAAAACACAATCTAATCAATATGTTATACACAAGATGACATACCGTTAATGTGCATTAACGGAAACAGACACCTTCAGGTATGACCGGGGATTTGCCGTGACGGGATAACGGAGTGACAGAAACACCGGATTCCGGTGACTCATTCATTTTTTACGGAAACGGCAATGAACCGAATCTTCAAAATCATATACAACCGTGCGCGCGACCTTTACATGGTCGGCAGCGAAAATCTGCGTACACATGCCGGAAAAACCGGAGTGGCTGTTGCTGCCATTGCCTTGTGCAGCAGCGCTTTTGCCGCGGACCCGTTTGAATACACCGGCAGCAGATGGTATGGGATGGGATATTGGCAGGACACTGATCAGAAATATTCATCAGTGGACATCCTGTTAAATACCAATGAGGACGATTTGGCGGGGATTGTTCTCGGCAGCACCCGTCTGGATGTAACGGATAAAAACAGTCCATCTGTCGTTACGGTAAATGGATTATCTTCCCCGACGGTTATGCGTGGAATCAGTCTTTTCGATGACGGAAGCGGAAGTGCCTCAATATCTTTTGCCGGCAATCTGGACGTTCATCTTGATGGAAAAGCGGACAGTGCATATGGTATTGCTTTCTGGGATGGCAGCCGGGGCGAATTTTCGGCAACCGGGATCACCGTAACCGGTCAGGGAAATCAGGCATCCGGACTGCTGCTGGACAATTCCTTTGCCAGTTTTTCGGGTGATTTCACGGTAGATGCATCAGGATATTCGGACATGAATATCGGTGTCGATCTGCTGGGTGGACAAGCCGTTTTTAAGGGGATCGCGGATATTACCGCGAAAGGCGGCGAACACGCATGGGGGGTGATAGGTGACGATGCGTCTGTTGTGCAGGCAGATGATATGAACGTTCACGTTTCAGAGGCTGCCGTACAGGGTCTTGGTATTCATTTATCTCGAAACAGTCAATTGACGGCACATGACATTCAGATCATGGTCAATTCAGCCGCACCTGCCGGAATTGCTGTCACAGACGGCAGTTCGCTTGATGCGAATTCCGCTATCGTTTCAGTAACCGATACAACCGCGACCGGACAGGGAGCGGACGGCTTCGCCGTATCCGAACAGGGTTCCACTGTCACTCTCAAACGGGTACAGGTCACCGTCGCCGGAAACGGTGATGAACAGAACGGTTTCAGGGTATCGACAGGAGGCACGCTGAACATTGAAGAATCGGCCATTGTCAAAGCGAAAACAGCTGCGACAGTCGATCTGGGAACGCTGACAATTCAAAAGGATTTTTATGCCCATTTTCTGGAAGAAAGCCGTTTGCATGCCGAAAGTGACGGCAAAATCGCCATCAACGAAGCCGGAGAAGGTACCGTACAGTTCAAAGGCTATTCCGACCTGACGCCATCATCCGGCAACCGGATACTGGTGAATCTTGCCGGCCCTGCATCTTACTGGGATGTCACCCGTGATTCACGACTGACGGATCTGCATCTTTCGGGCGGTACGCTGAATATGAGCCATATTCCCGGCTTCCAGACGGTAACAACGCACGATCTGGGCGGAAACAACGGGCTTGTCAAGGCGGATACCGATTTTTCCACGGGCGAAACGGACAAACTGGTCATTACGGGAACCGCTTCGGGACAACATGGCATTCTGGTCGCTTCATCCGGTACAGCAACGGTTGGGGAAACACAGTATATCGTCAGTGATGCATCCGGAAACGCGACGTTCTCCCTGGCCAACCCGGGTGGAAAAGTCGATGCGGGAGTCTATCTGTATGAACTGTCCAGCCGCAATGCGGCGGAAGGCGCCACCGAATGGTACCTGACCCGTGCCACAGGAAAAGACAATACCCCGGAACTGACCCCCACAGCCGAAGCGGTTTTGGCCATGGCTGCGAGTGGAGCCCAGAATGCCTTGTACCAGAACAATCTGACGGATCTGCGCAAACGCCTCGGCGAAGTCCGTGATGGCGCAAGAGATGGTTTATGGGCTTCTTTCTCCGGATGGCAGGATGTCCTCTCCGGTTATGTCTCTACCCGCTTCCGTCAGGAGGTTTATTCTCTTTCTCTCGGGCTTGATCATGCTATCGATGACCACTGGCTCGTCGGCGCCGGTTTCCGCGCCACTGTCGCCGATCAGAAAACGCATGGCCATGAAGGATATCATGCCACAGGCGATGCCGATTCACAGGGTTTCAATCTGTATGCCACCTGGACCCACGCAAACGGGTTTTACACCGATTTCGTCGCTACTGTCGACCGTTACGGTCAAAAGATTTCCACGAATATGCTTGACGGACAGGAAACCAAAGGCAAATATCACAACTGGGGATTTGGCCTGTCGGCAGAAGTCGGCCGCAAATTCGCCGGGCTTGGTCATGACCGGACATGGTTTGTCGAACCGCAGGTTCAGCTTTCCTGGTATCACGTCAATGGCGATTCTTTCCATATGGATAACGGTATGCGGGTGAAACAGGATGATGCCGATACACTGACCGGAAGGCTCGGACTGGTGGCAGGACGGGATCTGGAGCTGGAAGGAAACCGCAAGGGGCAGTATTACCTGAAAGCGGGGATCAATCATGAGCTGTCGGGAGAGCAGAAAATCGCTCTGAATGAAACCCCGTTCGAGGAAGACCGGATGATGGGAACGCGATTTTATTACGGAGCCGGACTGGACTGGGAGCTGGATAAGACCACCAAAGTGTATGGCCAGATCGAACGTGAGGACGGCGGTCGTTATACGAAGGAGTTCGAGTTCCGTCTCGGTTTGAAACGCTCTTTCTGAGGACTTATCTGCAGATGCAAGAGAACCGGAAAGGCGCGGGTTTTCCCCGGCAGGCCGGGCGATACTGCCTGGAAACGGGATGGATAAACAACAAACACACAGGAGCAAACCCGCCCGCATTTATAAAGTGGACGGACAATCACCATGTCACACCAAACGCTTTGCCCTGCGGGAAATACCGAAAAACCTATTGCCGCCGTTTCGCAACCATAAACAGCCGGGGAAAAGCCAGCAGGACGGTTCCGTCCGAACGTGGCCGGTAAACAGTTTTCAGCCGGGTGATGTAACGGTCGAGAAAAAGTGCCTGTTCTTCCTTGTCCAGCCGGACAAGAAACGGACGCAATCCGGTCGCTTTCAGCCACTGCGCGATGGCTTCCACCGAAGGCATGACATGGCAATAAACCGTTTTCCACATATCGACGGTACAATCCGCCTCCGCCAGCAGATCGTAATACGCTTCCATCGGAAGCAGGCGCTGGCGGAAAGCGCCGGCATCGCCTATTTTGTCGCACCAACCGGGTTCCTCTGCCGTTTCACGCATCAGGACATGCGTCGGTTCGTCCAGATTGTCCGGCATCTGGACGGCGAGAACCCCGCCTTTTTCCAGATAACCGGCCAGCCGGGGAAACAGAAGTTCATGTCCGGAAAGCCATTGCAGCGACGCATTGGCGAAAATCACATCCTGCAACCTTTCGGGTTTCCACTGGCCGATATCGCCCAGAACGAACCGGGCCTTTTCAAGCCGGCGGCAGGCCGCGTCCAGCATGGAAGCCGAATTGTCCAGTCCCGTGACCAGCGCATCCGGCCATGCCTTCACCAGCCATTCCGTACTGTTGCCCGGCCCACATCCCAGATCGGTCACATACCGGACGCGAACCGGATCGACCCGCGCCAGCAATTCCCTGGCCGGACGCGTCCGTTCCGATTCGAACTGCAAATAAAGAGCGGGATTCCAGCGAGATTCCATGTAAAAACCACCTTTCAAAAAACACGACAGACGAATCAATATAGCCGCTTTCATGATGAAATGACAAACATACGTTTATCTCAGCCCTGTCCGTACACTGGAGGCATCCCGCCGGGCACACCACCCCGAACCGTCACCGGTCAAACATTCCTGCATACAGGTTTCCGCCTCCCGTCTATTGTCCAGCCCCCTGCCCATCCGGAAAAAACCGCCGGCACAACAAAATTCTCAAAACAGGATTTTGGTGAAACCGGCGGCACGATTTGTTTGCCCCATCGATTTCAATTGTTTTTTGAGGTTCCGAAATCCGCCATCCCTGCACGGCAAAGCCCACTTGTACCGGATCTCCGGCACCCGCCAGAACGGGAAAACACCACCGGCATCCTGCATCGATCCGGCCCCCGTTTCACCCGGCAAACCCCGCTTTGGCAAACCGGTCAGGCCGGCCTTTCCGGTTGACATGTTTTCGAAAGAAAAATTGCCGGAAAGTACAGAAAACGGATGGGCCGACACGTCATCCGCAAAAAAATATCGTCGTGAAAACAACGAAATACACGCTCAGCCCGCTTGGAGTCTGGCTTCACGAATACTTCGACAAAAACGAAATAACAATCCTGTTTTTTATGATTTCCCAGAAGATTAAACCTGCGTAAAATGACAACCACTGAGACGTTACTGAATAGCCATAGATTCACAAACGCACTCTTTACCAAAATTGCATCTACTCTCTCTCAAAAGCCCCTCCTCAAAAAAGGGGCTTTTTATTATCCACCGTTTCCCGGCATGCCGGCACCTTTTTTACAGAGATGCCCTTCGACCCGTCATGGTCACTTCCGGGTGCTTTTTCCGGATTCTTTTCCCGTTTTCCCAAAAGGCAACCGGTCTTTTATCGGCCCGCTTTCCGGACAGACCCGAAATATCCCGGACCTCCATCCCGAAACCAATCGTCCTCCGGCGGACAACCAGCGGCAACCCGTCATGAAAAAACCGTTCGCAAGGATATTTGCCAATACATCGAAAACAAAGGCTCTGTTCCCACAAAACAGCAACAGGCACCTGCGTCAGCCGGACCGGCCGAAACGATCCCCCTGCCGGTTCTTCCGGCATCAGCCTTTCCATAACAAATCTGTCCCCTGTCCGGACACCTTTGGCGTAACCGGCACCTGCGGGAATTGACGGACGCTGCCTGTCATAACCGGTTCGGCAACAACCTGAACCGACAGGTATCTGTCAGACGTTTCCCGAAACAGCGCCCGGACAAAATACCCATCTCAGCCCGCAACAGGACGAGACACCGGACATACCGGACGGAACGCCCCCGTATGGTTACAGATTGCCGGCTTCCGAACCGAAAGCGGCTTTTGTCCATCCATTGTTCACACTTTCCCCGGATGAGTGTCCGTTCTGCTTCTTTCTCCGGTATTTCCCGGAAATATCCACCCTGCGACCAGGGTGATGAAAAGAGATAGCGGGCATTCAAGAAACACAATCCGTTGCCACGTCACCGCAATGGCTTGTGGCGGTAGCATCCCGGAAAACCGGAACAGGCTCCGGTGGAAAAACGCCAATACCCGACCCGGCCGCTTATCCCAGCCGGAACCCCTTGCTGCTGTAAAATCCCCCGTCTTTCAGGCACTGTACCTGCTCATCGGACAAGGGAACCTCGACCGTATCGACCATAATCATCAGGGGGCCCGGATCGTCTCCCGTCTGCATCGCCTCGATATAAAGCGTTTTGTCCTTCACATAAAAGCCCAGCGCATCTTCGGGTACATCGATCCCCAGTGCCTGAAGCACTTTTTTCGAAACGAATTCATCTCCCAGCTCATCCGGTGCACTCATGAAAAAATCCTTTCCCGTTTTTGGTGAAGCGCTATTGTACAGGACAAAAATCCTCCGCCCGCGAAAAAGCGCCTCCGTACAGGGAAAAACGGCAACCCCGACTTCATTTCCTGACGACAACGGCACATCCCCGGGTTCTGTCAGACAGGCGAAAAGGAAACAACAACGGCTGCCCGCCATAGCCGAACATCTTGACGGCTCCCCGGCATTCTGGACAGCGAGCCGGCACATGCCGGTTTCCGGGAACGATCCTGCACCCACCGGAGAAATTCCCTGCCGCAAGGGCCGGTTTTATACCTGAAAATTCCGGCTTCCTTTTCCGGAAGCGAGTCCAGACAGTTTGTCCGAATGCGCTTTTTTTCACTGTCAGACAAGATGCCACGCCACTTCTTTCAAAGATTTTCATCAACCGTAAATCGAAAGGGACATCCGCCTCTAAGGGCGAAATGGCCGGTGAAAACCGCCGGAAGGATTTTCCTTTTCTGCCTTTCCGTTTCCGCCCGACCGTCCCGGACTGATTGTCCGGACGCTTGCCCTGTCTGCCGTACCGGTGCCGTTGTCAATGCGGGAAACCGTCGATTCCGCTGCAAGGCTTCGGACACTCCTGGCACAAATCAGGTAATCCATACCGGTTCCGTTCCCCGAACCCCATCCGGACTTCCACAGGCAAATGCCGGTCTGGCTGACGCAAAACCGACAGGACTCGCGAGAACAGCCCCGCTTTTCTGCACACCGGAAAAAGGAGGGTTCCTGAAGGATCGGGCGGAGTTTTCCGCACACATCCCCCGTTTCAGCCGGCGATCACTTTCCCTTGTCCGGCAAACCGCATCTTTTGCCATACTGCCCCCCTTTCCTGCCGGATGCCCACAGCGATAAAATAGAAAAACCGGCGGAAAAGGAAAAACGGCCTCCCCCCCGTGCCCTTGCCGGCATCCGCCCTGCCCATTCCCCGAGGTATCGCCATGAACGTCAAAACCGCTATCCGGCTGGCCTTCGACCTGCTTCTTCTGGTCGCGATGGTTCTGCTGTACAACAAGCGCGCCTTCGGCATCGCATACCATGAAATCACCGGACTGGCGCTTTTCGCGCTGTTCACTGTCCATCTGCTCATCAACCGCCGGTGGATCAGCGCCATCACGGCCCGGCTCGCCGGTGGCACCGTCACCGCCAGAACCGCTTTCAGCTATGCCGTTTCGCTCGGCGCCCTGATCGCCTTCGTACTTATTGGCATCAGCGGCATCGCCATCTCCCGCGTCGTTTTCGACATCAACAGCACATGGCCCGTCTGGAAAATCATGCACAAGACCGGCGCGGCCATCGCCCTGATCCTGATCGGCATTCATGTCGGCCTGCACCATGCCTTCATCCTCGGCATGCTCCGGCAATGGTTCGCCGTACCAGAAAACGGGCCTTCCATCCTGCATGTACTGGGACTGGCCCGTCCGCTCGTCGCCATTCCGTCCCGCCTCCGGCGCGCCTTGCTGAAAACTTTCATCGTCGCCGTTCTCGCCATCGGTGCCGCCGGTTTCGCCACAACTCCGTTTTTCAAATGGCTTTCCCTGCCGTTCACCCCCCGGCGCACTGTCCCGTACTCCCCCTCCGGAGCGACATTTCCTTCCCCTGCACCCGTGGCCAAAACCTTATCCGTTCCGTCCTCTTCCCTCGCGCCGCCGGCGGCAATGGATACGGCCCAGACACCCCCGCTTTCCCGGACAGCCGCCGTTGCCGGCAACGGCTTCATGCAACGCACACGCGCACGCGACGGATCGGGCCCGAAAGATTCCGGCAGACCGCGTGACGTACCGGGTATCGCCACGGCGGCAAAAACACTTTGCCTGTACATCTGCATGACGCTTTCCATAGCCATCGTGACCGCTTTCATCGACACCCTGCCGGGCAAAGCCGGACAGAAAAAAACCTGACGCACGAATATGGCCCGACCATCCGGCAGCGGCCACGTGCCATGCGAAACCATGCCGGGGCGGAAAAACACCACAGCTATCTGCCGCACGCGTTGCCGTCCGAAAACGGCACATGCAAAAAACGCGGTGATCCTTTTTTCCGCGTTTTCGCCCATCCATGCCCGACGAAATCCGTTACGGCCGCGAAAAACCGTCCCGCCGGACGGATACTTCTTACTTCTTCTTTCCCGCAACCGTCCATCCTGCTATTATTGGCGATCAAAGATGCAGACCTTTTCTTCGACTTTCTCACGAGGCAATTCATGCAAGTTACCAAACAGACAAAAAGCGGATGGAAACACTATGCCACCCTGCTGGCTTTCGTCCTGCTCATCGCACCGGCCGGGCTGGTTTTCGCAGGACCGGCGGAAGACGCCGCCAAAGGCATGGCGCTTTATGAAACGAAGCACTACCGGGACGCCCTGCCCTATCTGCAAAAAGCGGCCGAAGCGGGCGACACCAAAGCCCAGCTCTATGTGGGCAACATGTACCGTGAAGGCCTCGGGGTCAAAAAGGATTACGCCAAAACCATTCCCTGGTTCGAAAAGGCCGCCAATGCCGGTGACGCCCGCGCCCAGACCTATCTCGGCATCGCCTACAGTGAAGGTCTCGGTGTCGAACCCGACTATGAAAAGGCGGCGCAATGGTTCCTGAAGGCGGCAGAACAGAACCACGGCCCGGCCCAGACACTCGTCGGTGTCATGTATTACAAGGGCATGGGTGTCGAACAAAGTTTTCCGGAAGCCAAAAAATGGCTGGAAAAAGCGTCCGCCAACGGTGAAAAGGACGCCCAGTCGTTCCTTGGCCTGATTTATCTGGAAGGCGGCGACGAAAACAACCCGGCGGCAGCCGTCGACCTGTTGAGCCGCGCCGCAGAACAGAACGAACCGCTGGCCCAGACCATTTTGGGTATCATGTATATTCAGGGGAAATACGTCAAACAGGACTACACCAAAGCCGAAGCGCTTTTAACCAAAGGTGCCGAAGCGGGCAATGTCGATGCCGCCACTTTCCTCGGCAACATGTACTATCGCGGACAGGGTGTCAAAAAAGACAAGGCCAAAGCGATCAAATGGCTTGAAAAAGCCGCCGTCCGCGGCGACGTCGATGCCCAGGAACTCCTGTATCGCGTCCATCACGCCAAACCGGGCGAATTCGACAACTGACGATTTCCCTTCCTGAAAAAAGCGTTCCCCGCCGGAACGCTTTTTCTTTTACGGAATCCCCATCCTCCCCATACACGAAAATACCGGAACGCCCTTTTCTCCGGCAAACCGGCACCGGCTTTTCCGCACCCGTTTTCGACGGCTCTCTCCCTGCCGGCACAGGAACCCTCCCCGTCACGAACCGGCCACGAAATACCGGCGCACCCCGCCAGCGCCACCCGACGCAAAACCGCAGACAGAACGCTCCTTTGTCCCCGCCCCGTACCGGAAAATGGACCATTTTGCCGATTTCCCGGCCAAAACGGCTATCCGGTTCGAAAACCCCCGTTTTCTCCGGCAGGAAACAGGCAGGCCGCGACAAAAACACAACAGACTCTGCCCCCGCTTTCCGGCATTTCTTCCGCCCGGTACGCTTATCCCCGTTTTCTGTGGATAAATCCGTGAACAGGAAAAATTTTCCGTTTGTTTTCAGCCTTTTGCCACCATTGCCTGTTTTACGGGCAAACCGTCATCCTCCACGGGAATCCCTCGCAAGTCGCTTGCCGGCAAACCGGAAACGGATACATTTTCACCGGATACCCTGATATTCCGTCCCTTTTTCCCTGGACGTCGGATTTATCCCCGTTTTTTGTGGACAAGTTCGTGAACAAGGAAAAAAATCCCTTGTCTTTCCGGCATTTGCTCATCCTGCCCATTTTCAGGGCACTCATGCCAGTCCGCTGGTGATCCGCCTGATTCCCTTGCCTTTCCAATTATCTTGCGCTGGAACAGAAAAGGGGCAAAACCCGAAAAATCGCAACAAGACCGATTTTCCGCTTCCTATAATCGGTCTTGTTTCAACCCATCCGGGAGGACAGAAATGGACGATTTTAGCCCGCAGCATTTCCGGTCGGACAAAAAAGCGGTATTAAACGAAAGCCTGCGCGCCACCCTTGAGAAGCTGGACGAAGAAAACCGGATGAACGGAATCATCGACCTGATCAACTCGCTCGACGGGGCACGCGAGGATTTCGAATCGGCGCTCTGGGCGGCGTATGCGCTCAACAATCTGGACACCTACGAATCGTATCTTCAGGCCGAGAAATGGCTCAAGGGTGTCGAAAAGGAAGGCATGCAAAGCGGTATCTGGCATTACCGGTACTCGGTGGCGCTCGCCTGGCAGGGTAAATTCGACGAGGCCTTATCCGCCATCGAACGCGGCACGCAGGTCGAACCTTCCTGGCCCTGGGGCTGGCTCCAGCTCGCCCGCATGCAATACCACGCCGGCCGGAAAGACGACGCCAGCCGTTCCGTTTCCGTCGGACTGAAACTCGTACCCGGCGACTGTGAATTCCTGACGCTGAAAGCCGCCATCGAAAACGGCACCGACAGCGAAAGCGTGCTCGGCCATTACATCACGGCCGCCGATAATACCGGTTCCGCCTCTTCGCGCCGCATCGCCCGCCTGAACCGGGAAAAACGCCAGTACGAAACGAAACAGGCCCGCCAGTCGCTGATCGGCCGGCTGAACCAGTACCATATCGACAAGGATTTCACCCGGATCGTCAACGACATTTCCGCGGTACCTTCCGCCGAACGGGGCTATGAACTGACTGTACGGCTTGCACGGGCCTACAATAATCTGGGTGAATACACCCGCGCTATCGAATCGCTGGAATCGGTCAGGGCCCAGAGCAAAAACGACGCCGGCTGGCATTTCCACATGGGTGCCGCCCTGTATTATCTCGGCCGGATGCCACCGGCGAAAGCCGAATTCGAACGTGTCCTCGAACTCGATCCGGAAGACGGGGATGCCTGGCAGTATCTGGCCTGGTGCTGCGACGCCACCGGCGATACCTCTCCGCTTCTGGGCAGTGAAGCGAAAGTGCCCCGCCTCCCGGAGACGTCCGGAAATCCGGAACGTCCCGTACTGTACACCGAACCGGAACTGGCAATCATCGAAAACTACATCACGGACAATTTCGGCGATTACGACTTCGTGTTTCACGAACTGTTCTCGCCGGACATCCATGTCGATATCGCCATCATCAACCCGACACCCCGCCGGCCCTTCCACACGCTGGTGACCATCGGCATGGGCGCCTACAAAATGAACGTGCCGGCCAACCTCAGAAACCGGAAACTGGACCGGGCCGAAATGCTTATCTGCCTGCCGTCCACGTGGGACGTCAACAGCAATGAGGAAAAATGGTACTGGCCATTGCGCTGGCTGAAAATCATGGCGCGCCTGCCGATGACCAACCATACCTGGCTCGGCTGGGGACACACCGTCCCGCATGAAAAACCGTTCGCCGAAAACACGAAGCTATCCGCCATGATGCTGATCAATCCGGGCCTGTTCTTCATGGACCGCGAACCGTCCGACTGCATCCTGCCCGGAGGGGATATCGTCCATTTCTACCAGATGGTGCCGATCCTCTCCGATGAACTGGAATACAAGCAATCGCACGACGCCAACAAGCTGATCGCGCTTCTGGACGAAGACGCCATCATCGTCGATCCCCACCGGCTCTCCGTCTGCCCGTCCACCGAACGCAAAACCCGGACCATCGTGCCTGACAACCCGAAAAACCTGCTGGTAAACTGGAAAGGACCCGAGGGATGTCTGGCGACCGACCGGATCATGGTGGACGGCTGCAAGGTCGGCTACATGTACCGCGAAAAACCGGACGAGGGCATGCCCGATTCAGGCTGGCGCTTCACTGCCGGCGACGAATCCGCCGAATACATGACCGATCCCGACAGGGCCGGCATCTATTCCATCAATACCGTCTGCAACATCGATCCCGACATCATTCCCCTGCTCGACTCCCCCTACGGTACGGCATGGTTGCGTGACGAAACCGGCCATTTCCGGCAGGTACCGCTGGCCCCCGGCGAAAACGGCCCTCTCCAGTAACCGGATATCGCCATCCCGACACGGGACCGCCGGCAACCGGCGGACCGTCCGGCCGGGAATTTTTCCGCTTACCGCCGGGAAAGGCTGCCCGGCCCCGGCCACATCCTGTTTTCCGGTTTCATATCCTGCCAGAGCCATACAGACCACACCCCCACCTATACCCCTTGCCGGTACAGGTCCAATGGATAACGGTCGTGTCGTCCATGACGCAATAGCGGCATCTCCCGTATACGTTACCGGCAGCAGGTGCCATATTTGCCTTAACACAGACTCCGGAAACCCTGTTGCCGGCGACCGTTCCTTTCACGGAAAAAACGTCCTGACATATCATTCCTCAGATCACGCTTACGAGTTACGATGGCATGGGAAACGGCATTTCCCGAACGGTTGTTCATCTGACCGGCAACCATGATGGATGCCGGTAAACATGCCGCCCTGCCGCCATCATTCCCGATATCCGTACGGTTTTTCTCCGTCATGCGTATTCCGGAAACGTGAAAAAGGGGAATGCGATTCGTTGTACTTTCCAAACGGGATGCTTTCCGGAGAAAAAAGAAAATCACAAAAGCGCCATGAATAATGGTTGTCCGGCCCGGATATCCCTTCCGGGTTCATGGCAGTCAGGCAGCAAAACAGATGAAAAAGCGCTGTTTTTTCTGACCGGATATCGCGCTTTCCTCTTTCGGTGAGATTCGTCCATACCGGTTGATGAACAGTCCGTACGGATTGACGAATATGATGGATCCCACAAACAACTGACCGGCTCGGTTCGGGTTTATTTTTTTGAAATTTCCGGCATCCCGGACCGGCAAAACAGGACAACCCCGCGATCCGGTGGCTGACCGTTCCCGCCTTTCGGAATCGTGGGACAGCGATCGATCATTCCGGCTGCCTCTTCGTCGTTTCGTCAGGACAGGGCCGGAGGGTTCCATCCGTTCTCTTTAGAGTCACGACCGGTTTCATCGATACATGCGAAGGGGAAAATTCCTTCTGGTCAGTCATGTCGTATCAACAAAAAATGGCCTCCCCGAAAACCGCCTGCGCGTGCCGGTGACCCGTTATCGCCGGAGTATCCATTCCGATCCGGTACCGTCCGCCGCCGGACGGGAATCCGTACCCGTTTTTCCCGGCGAAGACCATTACCGATGACACCATTACGTCATTCCCTCCTGCCCCGGCTGTGCCGGCACCGTACATAGCCCGGCAGGGAGTTTCCTGCGGGACTTTCCGGAAATATGCGGGAAAATCGGATGCCCGCCACCAGCCGGACATCCTGTCTTGCGTTTTCGTCCGCTAGCCCAGCAGCGGCATCTTCGACAGCATGTTTTTCAGCCTGATCGCCAGACGCGGCATCGGTTCGGCGATGGTCAGCCCGACCAGATCGGTCGCGGCGGCAATGTCGTTGATCACCCGGACGGCTTCATCCATTTTCATCCCGCCGGGCTCGACTCCCACTCCCGCGATGATTTCCGCCGGATCCAGCACATCCAGATCGAAATGGATGAGCGTTTTCGACGCTCCCGTCTCCTTCAGCCAGTCCAGAATCGCGGAACTGTCACGGGCCACTTCCTGCGGCGACAGCCCCCTGATGCCCAGTTCCCTCTGCCTTTCCTGCATGCCCTTGTCCCAGGAACGCAATCCGGCGATCAGTATCCGGGAAGGGTCGATCCGGCCGGGAAGCATTTGCGCCAGCTTTTCATCGCCCATCCCCATCAGGGCCGTGACCGCCATCGCGTGATACCCCGTGTATTCGTCATACGGCAGACAGATGTCCGGATGGGCGTCTAGCCAGACGAGCGCCACATCGTCCGGATATTTCGCCGCCAGATACGCGAACGGGGGAACACTGACGGAACACTCGCCCCCCAGCGTCACCACTGCATCCGGATTTTCGACCTCCAGCGTCGCCAGAGCCGCTTTCGTCTGCGCGACGATTATCGCGTAATCCATGATGCCGTTTTCGATCTTCCGTTCTGAAATGTCCAGCGATACGGGAACCTGAACCGTCTTCGCCGACCCTGCCGGTGCCAGCATGTTCAGAAGCTGCGCGCCGAGCCAGTACCCCCGCGAGGCGTCGTGCGGGGCAAGCTCGGGCATCCAGTGCGAGACGATTCCCCCCTGCCATTGCGGATAAACCAGACGGATGGTCGTTCTGCCGCTTTCCATGAGTGTCCTCCTGTGCGATCGAATGGGCCGGCCTGCCGGACGGAACCGGCAAAAAACGGAAATGATATTATATGCAGGCCACATCCACCGGTTTCAAGCGGAAGCCGGCAAAACGAATCCTGTCACCCGTTCCGCCGTGGCGGATACTCCCCTTTCCGCCCACACCCCGCCACTGTCCCGCAAAAAACAGGATACCCGTCTCCGGTACCCCCAACACGACAGTCTTCACCAGCCGGACTCCCTCCGGCAGGAGGATTTCCGGCAATGAACCGGACAAGCCCGCCCCGCTTTCCATCGCGATGTTTCCCGGAAAGTGCGCCATTTCCATCCCCTGTTCCGTTCCCCGGAGACGGGGCGAACAGCCGGACGGGAAACGGCATGTACCGGATATCGCCCGTATCCCCTTTTTCCCTTTTCATCCCCGTATTCGTTCCTTCTCCTTTATCCGGAACCCGCCGTGACGTATCATGTCGATATTCTGTCCGTCCCGCTTGCCCGTTTTGCGCCATGCCGTTTTCCTTCCGCTGCCTCCCCGCTGTCCTGTCCGTCCTTTTGTGTCTGGCATCCGGTACCGTACAGGCCCGGTCGCAGGCGGAAGGGCTAGCCGTCTGCGACCGGGGAGATCATGCGACGGTCCGCCGGGCCGGTCATGCTCCGGCAATGAATGTACCGGTCAGCCACGACGAAACCGCAAACCGGCCGGAAGACGCCTTGCGCCGGCTGGAAAAAAGCGCGGCGAAACACGATCCCGAAAGCCAGTACCGGCTCGCCGGCATCCTGCTCTCCCGGGAAAAAATCCCGCCGGAAACGGCGAAAAGGGCGCTGGAGTTGACCATGGCTTCCGCCGGCAGCGGCTATCCGCCCGCCCAGTTCGCGCTGGCAAAACATTACCGTTACGGGACGCTGACCGATCCCGACGCGGAAAAAGCGCTCATGTGGTACCACATGAGCGCCGCACGGCAATATGTCCCGGCCCTGACCGAACTGGCCGATATCTACGAAAACGGCCTGATGGACCAGCCGGTGGACAAGGCACTGTCCGGCCAGCTCCGTGCCCGCATCGGCCAGATCAGGGGTATCCCGACTCCCGAACCGCCGGGCCGGCTGGCCGATACTATCGAAACCGTCCGGGACGGTATCTGGCCCTTCTGCTTCACACTACCCTTCATCATCGCCGGACTTTTCAGAATGCGGGCCAGATACCGTGCAAGGCAGATCGAAAGCGGCGTGCGTCTTTTTAAATCCGGCCAGTACGATACGGCGGCGCGTTTTCTGGACAAAAAATATGTCCCGGCATTCACCGCCGGAGCGGCTGCCTACGGTGAAATGCTGGCGCTGGGTCTGGGCGTGGAAAAAAACGTCGCCAAAGCCATGCCATATCTGACCATCGCTTCCCAGAAAAACGGCCGCGCCGCCTTTCTGACCGGAACGCTTTTCGAAAACGGCGACGGTGTCCCGCAAAATGCCAGGGAAGCCGTTTACTGGTACGAACGGGCCGCCGGACTGGACAATACCGACGCCATGACCCGGCTCGGCATATTGCATGCCCTGGGGCAGGGTACCGCCCGACACGACGGAAAAGCCTTCGAATGGCTGCAAAAAGCGGCCGCAAACGACCATATCGCCGCCACCGCCGCCCTCGCCGTCCTGCATCACCTCGGCCGCGGCACCGAAAAGGATGAGGCCACGGCGTACAGACTGACCCGAAAAGCCGCCGCACAAGACCAGCCGGCCGCCCTGTACAATCTGGCCGTCTCCTGCCGGCACGGCTTCGGCACCCCGGTCGACGGCACCCGTGCCGACAGACTTTTCCGGCAAAGCGCCGAAAGGGGTTGCCGGCAGGCCATGCTGGCGCTTGCCGCCATGCATGAAACACATTCTCCAGAGACCTGTTCCTCCGAAGAAGCGGCCTTCTGGCGCGGGAAAGCGGCCCAGACCCCGGCCAGACCGCCATCTGAATCCGTCCTGCTCTATCCTGAAACGGACATGGACGGGTTGCAGGCAGGCTGACTGCATAAACACTACCGGATGACGGCACAGAACGGGCCACCCCGCCGATACTGTCCGGGTGTACCGCGTCCCGTCTTTGCGGCATGACCCGTCATCTTCCGAAATCCGGCGAAAAGACGCGGAAAAAAACCGCATGAAAGTCCAAACGGCCGGTATCCATACCGCCACGGCAACAGAACGAGGCACAAAACCGCCCGGCATGCAACCCTCCTTCCCGTTTTCTGCACAGGACTCAACATTTATCATAACGCGCCCTTTTTTGTTGTCTTATTCTCCCTGAAAACAGCCCGGCAAGGGCATCTTTCCATCCACTTTCAACGGGAATACGACCATGTCACACAAACTGCTTTCAAAAACCCTTCTCGGCTGCGGCATCGCCGCCGTGTCCGCCCTGTTCGCCGGCCATGCGCTGGCGGCAAAACCCGCCGATCACTATACCAAACTCAACCAGTGCATCGGCTACTACAACCAGAGCCAGTATGAACAGGCGCTGCCCTGTTTCACCGATGTCGCCAGAACCGGCAACGATCAGGCCGAAACGTATCTGGGCATCATGTACCAGCACGGTTTCGGTACCAAACCCGATCTGGCAACCGCCGCCCGGTGGTACAACAAGGCCGCGAAACAGGGCGACCGCTGGGCCTATGACAACCTGATGGCCATGGCCGATCCGAAACTCGCCACCGGCAAAAACTACGACGATTACCGCAAGGCACTGGAAGCCGGCGTCAAAAAAGGCGACCCGCAAGCCGAGACCGCAACGGGTGTCATGTATTACTACGGTCTGGGCGGCACCAAACAAAATTACGATACGGCACGGAACTGGTTCGAACGCGCCGCCCAAAAAGGTGACGCCGTCGCGGCGAATTATCTCGGACGCATGTATTACTATGAAATCGGTGTCGAACAGAATTCCATGATGGCGAAACAATACCTGGCCCAGGCCGCCAAAGGCGGCAATGTTCAGGCAAAAAACCTGTTAAAGAAAATGAAATAGTTTTCCGGACAGTGCACTCTGATTTCTACCATTAGCAATTCCGGCCGGATGTCCGTTCTCATCCGGCTTTTTTCAACCGTATCCCGGACAGAACAGATATCACGACCGGACTGGCTGGCCCTTCAACTCTTCTGCTTTGGTAAAACGATGTCCCGTCCCGAAAAACAATTCTCTCCCGTCTTTTCCCGCAACGGTTCCCCTTTGTTCGGCCCGTCATTTCTCCGCCCGTTCGTCCGGACAAGGTTGTCCGCCGTTTTCGCCGCCATCCTGCTGGCTGCTGTCCCGGGTATCTCCTTCTCCGTGCAAACCGTCAACAACGGCGATATGAACATCACGTTCGGCGACGGTTCCGACAATCTCGACCTGTTAAACAACGGAACCATCCGGGCCTACGGCAGCGGCATGGAAGCGGGAGCGCATTCCCGGCTCGAAAACGCGGGAACCGTCACCGTTCTGGGCGGCAACGCCTACGGCATGATTGCCGGCGACGGTGCCACCCTGACCAACCAGGCCACCGGTATCATCAACGTCAGCCAGTCCGACGGACACGGCATGGCTCTTACCGGAAATACCGGCAACATCACCAACAACGGCACCATCAATCTGAACGGCCGTTACGGTGTCGGGTTGTTCGCCAGGGATACGGGCGACGTCGCCGAATCCGTCACGCTGACCAATAACGGTACCATTCACGGCGCGACGGCTTCCGATGTCGGCATGGCCGCCGAAGGCAAGGGGATCGCACTCGTCAACAGCGCGTCCGGCATCATCCTGATGGACGGACACGACAATGGAGGTATCGTCGCCAGCGGAGATGACTCGACGGTCATAAACAACGGCGCCATCACCGTCAGCGGTTACGGCAGCAAGGGGATCGCCGCATTCGGCAACCATTCGGTACTTGCCAACAACGGCGACATCATCGTCACCGGCTATGGCAGCAATGCCATCGAGGCAGGTAACCATGTCTCAGTTATCCAGACCGGCAACATCAGGGTGACCGGTACCGATGGTACCGGTGTTCTGCTGGAATCCGGCGCATCCCTCGACAACTCGGGATCGATCATTACCACCCAGTCAGGCAGCCATGCCATTTACGGCTTCGGCGACGACATTTCGATCACCAACACCCATACCCTCCAAACCGGCGGCGAAAATGCTATCGGGATCGCCCTGTCCGGCGAGAACATCCATATCCTTAACCGGGGGCAGATCACCACAACCGGCCAATACGGCGAAGGCATATCCATCAGCGGCGACGGCAGCACGGTTTCCAATGCCGGGAGCATCACTACATCCGGGAAAGAAGCTCACGGTATCTTCATCAAAGGCGGAAACGTAACCGTTTCCAATACCGGCCGGATCACCGTCACCGGCCCCGGCAGCCATGAACTGATGGTCGGCAACAGTGACGGTTCGGTAACCGGACATGTCTTTGTCGATACATGGTCACTCGCTCTTTCCCCCGGGCAGTGGAACGATCCCGCCAGCCGGCCTTTCGCCGTCGGGCCCGGTTCCACCCTGACCTTTTCCGGTACGCGCCTGATCTTGCGGCCCGGCAATACGGTCAGCGGTTTCGAATTCGGCAAACGCTACGATGTAGCGGACATGATCGACAATGCCGGCGGCAGCGTGACCGGTTCCATCGGCAGCGACACACCCGATTCCACTATCGCCGGCGCCATGCCGATGCTCAGGGCAAACCTGTATGGCGGCAGTGCCGACGGTGCCCTGAACCAGCAGGTTTCCCTCTCGCTGGACGAGAACGGCAATCACGGACAAGGCGCCAACAACGGCAGCGTCCACCGGACGGCCGCCCGGCTCTGGCTGCTGGAACGGACACTGGGAGATTCCTTCGACACACTGGTGGCCGCGCCGGACTGGTCTTTTTTCGTCCAGCCGTATTACCAGCATTCCCGCGTGACCGGAAACGCCCACAGCAAAAGCGACAGTGAAGGCCTGATCGCCGGCGCCACCCGGCCCATCGGTGACAATCTGCGTCTGGGCTGGCATGCCGGTCTCGAACATACCGATCTTGCCGCCAGCCGCCACGGCCTGAAATCCGACACCAATGCCTGGCAGGCCGGGCTGCACGGGAAATACAGCCTGACGCCCTGCTGGGCACTGCACGGCCAGATCACAGGCACAGTGGCCCGAAGCAACTATGACTTTTCCATGGAAGGCGATGCCGCTTCCGACAAACGGACCGAATACGGTATTTTCACCCGCCTGAAAAGTTCATGGGATATTCCCGTCACGGCACGACACACCCTCTCGCCCGAAATCGGGCTGGCCTGGCTGTGGATGCGCAATCCCGCCATGAACGCCCACTGGAAACAGGAACATAATCAGGAAATGAACCTGCATTTCGAAAAAAGGGACTTTTCCGCCGTATACGGCACGGCCGACCTGCGCTGGAGAGGGAAATACACATCGGGCGACACGGTCATCCGCCCCACAGTCGCACTCGGCGTACGGCAAAACCTGCTCGATGGCCACGTTGAATCCGGATTCACGTTCATGGGAAACCGCTACACCAGTTACCTCGACGAGGACAGGACAACCGGAACCGCCGACATCGGCGTGCGTATCACCCGCAACAACCTCTCCGGCACCCTCCGATACAACGGCGAATACGGCAACCATTTCACCAGTCACATCATCTGGGCAGAATTCGGCGCCACATTCTGAAACCGTCTCCCTCGGGAAACGGTACCGGCCATCCGCTCCTTTGTGATATCCTCTTTCATCCGGGACAGCCGGCAACACGCCGGCCCTACCCGCAAAAAGGCCGGCGCCACCCGCGTCCCGCCAGCCGATAACAGCCACGAACTGGAAAAACAGCATGATCGCACAAGACACTCTCGTTTCCTTCATCCGTTTCATCGAAGAAACGGAACAGCTCAAATCCACACTCCGTTCCGCCTGGACGGCAACCGGCCGTCACGAAAGCACTGCCGAACACACCTGGCGGCTGGCTCTGTTCGCTTCCCTTTTCCAGCCCTTTTATCCGGAACTGGACTGGCCGAAAACGCTCCTCATGTGCCTGATCCACGATCTCGGGGAACTCTACGGCGGAGATATCTCGGCCGCCGCCCTTCCGGATGAAAACGAAAAATACCGGGAAGAGCGTCATGCCGTCGAAAAAGTCTTCGGCCTGCTCCCGCCGGACACCGGCAAGCGGTATCTGGCCATCTGGCAGGAATACAACGACAACGCCACACCGGAAGCGCACCTCGTCAAGGCGCTGGACAAGGCGGAAACCATTCTCCAGCATACACAAGGCAAAAACCCGGACGGATTCGATTACGCCTTCAATCTGGAATACGGCAAAACCCTGTTCGGCGACGGCGGCCCCCTGTCGGCCCTGAGAAAACTGCTTGATGAGCGCACGGCGGGAAAAATCGGCAAATAAACCGGCACGGCCATGCCCGGCCAATCCGGGTCCGACGCCGGGCGAAACAGGCCGGAAAATGCCGTTTACGGTTT